>Ga0157368_1000098_pt1 | contig 38039 bp, 52 predicted proteins | sample AttbisABBM3_FD_113146 | JGI IMG/M metagenome (GOLD analysis project Ga0157368, IMG submission 113146) | Fungus gardens microbial communities from leaf cutter ant in Botucatu, State of São Paulo, Brazil - Atta bisphaerica ABBM3 | ecosystem: Host-associated > Fungi > Mycelium > Unclassified ... | reverse complement strand
GGAAATGTGTACCATATATAGAATCAGGACCTAATATGCGTTTTCATTATTGCTTTCTTACACAGTTGACCTTTCAAGCGATAAAAGAGAGCCGAAACGACTGGCTGATAATCTATGTATATGGAGAAGAAATTACCCTTTACATGACAGGTCTGATATCATGTACAAAAACCGTCTTGGTTGATTCACCATGCCACCCCCGGTTACTACTTGCACTGACGAGGAAACGACACCCTGGGTCAACGACTATTGCACGAATGAAACCAGCCACACAAGCGCATATGAGAGAAACTCACGCATCTGGGAAATATATCCTCCATGATGCCCGGGGATGATCTTGAATTGTACCCCACCCCTAGACCTACCAGATTCAAGCTCTTTTGCCTCCGCAACGTTCCAAAGCCGTAGATTATCAAATGAAGCACTGTTGGTTCATAAAATGAGCATGCAATAAATACCACGAGCAGCGATACGAGAGATTCATTATAGTCAGAGGTCATGTCTCGACAAGTTACATAAAAGACCCGAGAATTGGAAGTCAATCAGAAAAGTCAAGAGACTAACCAAGCTAGATGACGGGAATCCGGAAAAGCAACCACGCAAGAGACAACTCCGGAGCTGGCTGGGTTCCGAAGAGTTTTGAGAAGGCGAGGGGTGTTAGAAGGCCCTGACCGCCCAAGGAGTCGTGCATCCCAAACATCAACCGTCCCATTCCGCCTGCCAGCATAAATCTGGCTACCATTAGCCGACCAACACGCCTGTATTGTGAAAGACGAGTGTATTAGAACTTGAATTCGCTCATCAAGAGCGAATCATTACCGAAAGACACCAAGGGGGTGTTTTCTCATTGAGACAAAGTCGACCGACACCTTTTCCTGGTGTATATGTTCTCCTGTCCCAAAGTATAACCTGTCCATCAATCGAAGCTGTTAACAGCAGATCTGGTGAAAATGTTGCATAGTTTATCGGGTCAAGAAGAGGAGGTGCATTCCTGGGTGGCGTTACTGTTACGAAGGAACGTGATGCAGTTGGGAGAACCGGTTGTGAGAAATCCTGCCGACCAGGCATAGCGATCTTACTCTCGAGAAGTGTTTGTTCAGGTTTAGGATGTTCTTCTACCAGGTTCATATTCTCATCTCCATCATCTCCATCGAAAAGGGGATCAAATGAGGCGTCCGATTTTGTATCCGAGTCGGTCGCCCGAGGCAAATTCTCCGCACTCTCTAGCTTCACACTAGAGTCATCGGGTAAGGAGATATCGTTAGTGAGAGCATCCGAAGTCGATGCATTGATTGAATCTAGCATAGTACTTTGTCTTGATTCGAGATGATTCTGGGTTTCTTGCAGGGAATTGCTGGATCGCGGCTCGCACGGCTCAGTACGAGCCAGTCCGGGAGTCCCAGAGTCAGAGAACCCGGAATTCTGTGGCCGAATGGCAATAGCAGTCATCTGGGCGCCGTGTGCAGTGAAGTTACGGACGCCCTGGCCAGTGTTCAGATCCCATTGCTGAGGGAATCACGCCAAATTAGCTTCTCAGGAAGCCGACAAAAACAGGGTGCTCACAATTGCTTGACCATCCCAACCCGCACTGAAGAAAGATTTTTCATCATAGTCGATTGCAAGTGCTGAAATCGGGCCCCTATGACCGTTCATGACATGACAGAGGCGACCGGGATCATGTCGTACAGTGAAAAGATTAATATGCCCTGTCTGGATAGAGTTGAAACGATGAAATCAAACACATCCTGGAAGATTCGCTCACATCTGAGCCTCCAAGTGCCCAAAGAGCATCAGAGTGCATGGTCAAACTGTACACTGGTGCTACACCAAGGTCATCATCTGCTATCGCCCCGTTCATCTTCTTTGAATCAGGCGCTGCAGTATTCTCCCACCAACAGTATAAATGACCAGCTTTCATGAGGCCCTCAACGACACCAGAATGATGTCTTTGAGGTGCAGAAAGAAAGGTCTTGCCATTGAGGGCGGTGAATATATCGTAATCACGTATATAACCATCGTCGGCGCCAGTGAGGACATGAGCCATGCATGCCGAAGAAGCAAGAGAATGTACAGGAACCGGATGAGGCAATGCACATACTGCCTCAGCAGTGAACGACCTCGGTTGAGGAAGCTTCGGGTCCAAAGGATAACGAAGGGCCTGACGTCGCCTCGTAGCTGGAGATGGCGAACGTTTGAGCTGGGAAGCTAAGAGACGGAACTCTCAGCCGAGATGGAACCAGACTCTGAGCAAACCCTCACGTGTAATAATATGTTGTGCAGAGGACTTCTTCACATTGTTATGAGAAACACTGGCTTGACCAGTCGTAGGTTTTGTGACAGCCGGATGGGGTAGAGGGACTTGTGCTGCTGAAACATCTACGTTGATTGAGATCCTCTCGTTCCCGAATTCTTCCTCTTCTTCCTCTTCCTCTTCTTCTTCCTCTTCTTCCTCCTCCTCCTCCTCCTCATCCTCATCGTCGTTTTCATCCTCCTCCCCTTCTGAGGATTCCTGAAATTGATATTTATGGGTTCCGATAGGCGGGTGAAAGGAATTCTCGAGTACGTACATACCTCGTCGCTGTCCTCCGTTTCATCTTCTTGTGGGCCAATTAAAACATTTTCGTCTTCGTCATAATCTCCTTCTGATTCCAAATCTTCGAGACCATCCTCTTCGGAGTCGCTCGTCATGATAGTTGTGTTTACCGCATACCACCACCATTCGATACGACTAACTTAAGCGGGCCGGTTGATCCGCTACTCCCATTTCTCCTTGCCGCTTCCTCACACCATGGTCCTTGCCGACCTAGGGCGCAAGCTTAATGCGGCACTGTCGTCACTAAACAGGACACCGGTATTGGATGAGAAGGTAACCCGCATATGTCTGGTGGTTGGCGTTCTGATCCCGAATCATACAGGCCCTCGATGTGATGCTCAAAGAAATAACAGCTGCTCTGCTTGGATCAGATGTAAATGTCAGGCTTGTCGCATCCTTGCAAAAAAAGGTGAAACAGAAAGTGAAAGCATTACTAGAACAGAATGCCGGTGATAAAAGTAAAGAGATGAATCGGAAACACCTCATTCAGAAAGTAATGGTCCTCAAATCCCACTTTTCGGCTTCTAGCTTACGAATTGCAATTGATAAGGTAGTATTCGATGAACTTGTTTCCCTTGTCGATCCAGGTGTTGAGCCCTATAAACCCAAGAAGGGTCAACCCAATGTCATCATGCTTGTTGGACTCCAGGTAGGTATGCCACTATATTGCCCTCTAGCGTCGTCTCAAATATCTCCGGAAAAGGGTAATGGGAAAACAACGACCTGCACGAAACTCGCTGTTCATTACCAGAAACGTGGTTTCAAGTCTGCCATAGTTTGCGCAGACACTTTCCGCGCTGGCGCATTCGACCAGACCCGTCAATCAGCAACAAAGGCAAAAGTCGCTTACTTTGGCTCTTACACGGAAACAGACCCTGTATCCATTGCTGCCCAAGGTGTTGCCAAGTTCAAGAAGGAGCGATTTGAAATTATCATTGTTGATACTTCAGGGCGACATAAGCAGGAGTCCGAACTGTTCCAAGAGATGGTGCAAATCGGTGATGCTGTAAAGCCTAATATGACAGTGTTGGTCTTGGATGCCAGTATTGGACAAGCTGCGGAAGCACAGAGCAGGGCGTTTAAGGAAAGTGCGAATTTCGGTGCTATCGTCGTAACGAAGATGGATGGCCATGCAAAAGGAGGAGGTGCAATTTCTGCGTACGTCACATACATCTTGAAGTACCAGGCTCATCAATCATTAACGAATATACAGCGTTGCAGCGACTCAAACGCCCATCATTTTCCTGGGTGTCGGGGAGCACCTTCATGATCTCGACCGCTTCTCTCCACAACCATTCATTTCTAAACTCCTAGGCCTTGGAGACATGCAAGGTTTGATGGAACATATGCAGGATCTAGCAACTCAAAATCCCGACAAGCAGAAAGAAATGGCTAAGAAGCTTGAGGAGGGCAAATTGAGCATTCGTGACTGGCGCGAACAAATCCAAAACGTCATGAACATGTGTGTGTCCTTATACTGAAATCCCCTCGAGGTTTTTGACTAATCTTGAATATCCAGGGGACCAATCAGTAAAATCGCCTCGATGATCCCTGGGCTACCACAAGAACTCCTACAGGGTTCTGATGAAGAAGGTTCACAAAGAATGAAACGCATGATTTATATTACAGACAGCATGACGGCCGCTGAACTTGATTCTGACGGATCACCCTTTATGGAGTATGGAAAAGATGGAAAGCCTATCGGACTCACATGGAGAGTTACTCGCGTGGCACGGGGAAGCGGAACGTGTGTCCGCGAAGTTGAAGAACTGCTCTGTCAATATCGCATGATGGCCAACATGGCAAAGCAAGCTGGTGGCAAGAACGGCTGGTAAGCTTGCACGCGATCTTCAACCGATAGTGCAGTTTCATTATTGTTGCAGGCTCCAGGCCATGCAAAAAATGCAGCAAGCAGCTGGTGGCAAAGGCCGTGGCCTGAATGGAATGCCCACACCTGCCCAAATTCAGGCACTTCAGCGGTCAATGCCTCCTGGAATGCTGCAACAAATGCAGCGGCAGCTCAGGAATGGTGGTAATATGCAAGAGATGATGAAAGCCATGATGCAAGGACAGGGTGGTGATCAACTGGATGTAGAAGAGATGCAGCGTACGTTTATCAGCCCTCATTGACAACTCAACTCCTGAGCTTATTGATATCAGGCATGATGGCTCAAATGGGTGGTGGACGAGGTGGACTTGGGAACTTGGGCGGCATGCCAGGTATCGCAGACATGATGAAAATGATGGGAATGGGCGGGGGACGATAAAAAAACCATTATTGTGAAAACCACTATCAGAACTGATATGTAGAGTTTTCATGCAGAGTAAGCGTGCGTGTAAGATATATACAAACCTCCATAAGTGCAATACCGAAGACTGCCCACTGAAACCCTATCACACCACCATATAGAGATAGAGTTATCAATCCTGCTGCCTCCATCGTTTCTTGATGTTCGAGGCGGCTGATACATTACCGAATATGAAGCTGGAAGTATGCTTATCAGAACCCGTCGTCTTGGATACAAACGTCGTCCCTGCGAACATAATCTACGTTGTCGTCCTAATGAGCCAGGAGAAAGCATCGCTACCAAGAGAACCGACATACTGCCCAGAATCCCCATACTCCAATAATAAAGGAAACAATGAACATAGCCAAAGAAAGTGAACCAACTGACGTTGTGTTCCACGACAAAAACGCAGATAGACTAGCAGCAGTGGTAAGGGGTCCGAGAAGAGGCTGATACGGCTGAGTTGATGGTTGGCCCAGGGGCATTGACTGAGGGGGAGAGGGGATCTGCGTTGAGAGATATGGAAGCATCACCAATCTAGAATTCAAAAGATGGGTTCGGGCACCTACATTTAACACAAGAGCCAGAGCAATTGCAAACAGCCAGATGCCGAAATGTAGAGCAAGAAAGGATTCAAAAGCAGTGAGCGAGCTTCGATATCCCCAGGCTTGTTCCGAGATGAAGAGCAAGAAACGAGGAAAAAAGACCAGACATGAAGCCAACACCAGTAGTCTGTGGAACAGATAGGTAAATTCGACTCAGAATCAGCTCGGTTGAAAAAAAGAATTACAGAGCAGCTGAAGCCCAAGACCATGCTGCGAGTGTATCTGTTGTTGAAGAGGGCCTGTTGGGAGAGATTTGCCGCTGCGCTGGTTGGCTGAGTTGGTGAAGAGGATAGTCGGACATGGTTGGAAACTGAGGTGAATCCTTGGATGTGACTAGCGCAGCAACGTCGAATGACGGACCATTTATTTGAGCTAAACCTGTAAACTTACTGAGGGTGGTTTCTGGTGTATTTCCTCTAGGTAGTCGACTCTACGTGGGTCGGAATGTGAACTTTCTAGGACAACAGCTATGGCTGATGCACTTGCTCACAATGATTCCATGACATTTCACTTCATTAACCTGTAGCTCGTGTTAGTGTCGATTCTCTGACCTTCCGTAAATTCAAAATTCACCAATTCCGTATATCATTTTCTATGCAACGTCTGTTTCACCCACCTGCTACGACTGCTGTTGGTTCTGAACATCTATTGCTAACTCACACAAAGTTAAGCGGTTGTAATACCTCTATTCCTTCAGTAAGTACACATAAACAAACGGCCGACACTCAATTTCTACGAACACAAATGACAAGCACCAGCCGTAATGGGAAAGGGAGATACAAAGATGCGGGGAATGAGAGATACAACAACATCAATCATCACAATGAAAAGCACGAAAGATGGCATGAGGATCAAAAGAGGGGACGAGCCATAAAGCCCAAAGCAAAAGATGAGTCGATTTGAGGCACTGATTATTGAGGCTGTTGGGCAGCATAATCCTGAAGAACTTTCAGGGCCTCCTTAACCTTACCTTCCAATGCCTCTGGGGACTGTACCAATTGGACAAGCACCTCGGAATCCATCTCAAGTAACATGCCAGTAATCTTCCCGGAAAGGTCACCCTGAGTGCTATAGGAAGATACTCAATGCAGCAAGGTAAGTTGAAAGTAAAGAAACTCACGGAAAAATCTTCATGTAGATAAGTTCACCAAGCACTTGTTTCTGCTCCGCAGAAGGTATCGCAGCCAATTGTTCCGCCGTAATAATGGGAGTTTGTTCAGAAGAAACGGGTACCACAGCAGCGGGAGCAGTAGGTTCATCAGCCGGAGCTCCTTGAGGGCGAACATGAGGCTTTCTATGGCCGGGCTGAGAAGCGCGACTAGCAGGAACAGGAACCTCTGTTGAAGCAGTGCGCCCGGGGATGGGTGCACCTTGAGGACCGGGTCGAGGAGCGACGACATTGGGAGGTCCGTTTGCACGTGGAATAGGGGCATTCGGGAGAGTCGGCGATGAACCCGGACCACGAGGAATGGGGGCACGGGGAGCTCCACGCGAGTAACCTGACATACCGTAAGGTTGAAGGGTACCTTGGGGGTAAAGACCAGCCATAGGTGACGACATAGCAGCAATCGATCCATTTGGGGGGTAACGACGAGGCATCATGTTAGACTGGCTGTAAGACATAATGCGATTTGCAGGGTATCCAGGTCCAGGAGGATAGTAAACTGGACTGTTCAGGTAGCCGCCCGGAATACCCGCGGCAGCAGCCTGCTGCATCCTGATCTGATTACGCTGGGCAATTTGACTCTCGAGCTGTTGTCTGCGAACCTCACGACGCTGTGCGAGCGAAACGTACAAAGGCTTGCTTCCAATCATCTTGTTGTTCATCTCGGCGACAGCCTTGGTAGCCTCATCAGGGGAGGAGAAACACACAAATCCAAAACCCTTGGATATGCCTTTTTCATCACGCATAACCTTGCAACTGGTGATGGTCCCGAAAGGCTCAAACTCAACACGAAGTTTCTCGTCATCAAAGTCATCCTCTAAATTCTTGATGTAGAGATTGACTCCTTGATATTTGGACAGTTTTTCGAGTTTGGCTTGCTCATAAGATTGACGAAGCTCCTCCTCACGCTCAGCCTTCTTCTGCGCGCGAGTTACGAAGAGCTTCTTGCCGTAAAATTCAGTGTCATGGAGCTCATCAATAGCCCTTTGAGCCTCCTCATGACTTTCGTAATTGACAAACCCGAAACCCTTGCTCCTCCCCTCTTCGTTTTCGGCAACAATCAAGGAGGTGATTTTGCCCATCTTAGCAAAATGTTCGGCAAGTTTCTCGTGAGTAACCTCAGCATCCAGATTCTTGACATAAAGGTTGGTAAATTGTGCCCTCATTTCGTCGAGTTTAGACTGGCGCTCCTAATCAAGTCACATGAGTACACTATCAGCTTAAATAGCGCTGCGCAAACCTTGCGAGAAATATGGTACCCTACAAAAACCTTTTTATCGTTAAGCAGCATTCCATCAACCGACTTGATAGCATTATCGGCAGCATCGGAACGTTCAAAATGCACGAAACCGTAGCCCTTGGAGCGACCATGCTCATCGGTAGCGACTTTGCAGGATAGGACGTTGCCGAAAGCCGCAAAGGTATCATGCAGAGCCTGTATGTTGATCAGATACACATATACTCGGGTCAAATGGCATAAAACAAACTTTGTTGTCGATACCATCATCCAAATTTTTGATAAAAATATTGCCCTGGCCAGTTTTACGAAGAGCAGGGTCACGCTGAGACCACATGATCCGGCTGAGATAAGGCGAAGATGTCAAAACATACTAAGAACTAAGAACTTTATTTGCGCACATACCATGCACGGTTCTTGATCAGCGAATAATTGAGCTGCTCAAGAGCTCGTTCACCTGAATACCGAATACGAATGAGTAACTGATCTCGACATTGATCAAAACCAAAATTCACCATCGGCAGCATTGAGGTAGTTGATATATGCATACCCGAGGGAACGGCGAGTGACTGCATCACGGCAAACACGAATGCTGTAGAATTAGGACTAATTCAGAATTTGATTCACTCCATCAGAAGAGGAAGGATAAACCTGGCAACAGGACCGATCATGTTGAAGATTTCAAAAAGCATAGCCTCGGTGACGGTAGGGTCAAGCTCGCCAACATAAAGGGAAGCAGAAGGAGCAGACGATTGAGGAGCAGGAGGATTGTAAGGAGCCGCGACTGGCGCAGCAGCAGGAATGGCAGGCTCGGCGACTTGGACGGATTCAGGCTGCTGGACAACAGGAGAAGACATTTTTTTAGTGGAAATTGAGGGGTCGTTACTGTTTTGTGTCTTTTTTCTGCGACTTGGTAAACCGATCCCGGTGTCAGATGGACGGTAGGTGAAAATGAGGCACACGCACACAAGAAGAGATAACAACACAACCGCTTGACTTTAAGTTTTTTATAAGTTTTTATGTCTGGTTTTGGCTTTGGCAGTCATCAGCGTCGACAATGACGACGGGGAGAACGAGTCGAACCTTTAATGAGATGGTTGGTTAGAAGAAACTGTCACTCGCTTGCTCATTTTTGATCATGAGACTTCAAACTCCGCTGAGCGCAGTTAGACGAATATGATCGGTTTCTGGGCCATACCTTCTGGCGAATATGAAAACAAATATAAAGAGAACAATCCCTACCAAGTCATTTACAAATACTCGTTTAGTGGTTCAGGATCCCGTCTCGGCAGGCCCTTATTGTTCGGAAGAGGTCTGGCCTGTAATACATGAAGAGAAGAGAACCTTCCGTGTATTTGACTGTACTCCTATATTTTCTGCTCAGCTTAGGAACAGGTTAAAATGTGAGGCAGCCAGCTCCTGATGGGCGGCCAAACGGGGGTAAGTGATCTCATTAGACCACATTCGTCTGTGATATACTATATTCTGTGTGTTTTGGATTCCAGTAACTGTCTTCCTGTACACTTGAAACATTACCACAACACTACCACTTGAATCATTTTGTGAAACATCAGATGGGACTACGAAACAAAAAACCGTCTTTTCAGGCATATATATACAACTTCCCACGTGTGATCTACAGTGGTGAACGCTGAACGTTTACGGTCTCAAAACTCCATTATACCGGCAGCTGGTGATTGATACTGATTTACATCGTTCACTTTCACTCTTGCTTTGCCCATCTCAGCCCTGTAACACTAGTCTAAGTTGTGGTAGAACGTCCGGTGACTACGTATGTTTTTATCATTCAATGTTGGGATAGATTCCCTCCTTCAAGTATGATCTATTCGGGATCTAATCGACTCGAATGAATGGGGTACCACTGCCTTGGCAGCCCATCATCAACCGGAATGCCGAGTTCGTTTATAAGCTCCTGTCGAGAGTCAGCAACACCATACCACTGACTCACACCTCAAACTCCTTATAGGAGGGATCAATGCCGGTTTGGCGGAAGGAGATGCAATCAGAAGCATGGGTCCTATTAGAAGCTGAGAAATTACACAGAGGAGCATACAAACAACTCAAAGTGAGAGAGACTTGGACGAGAATGGTTCACCACACTAAAGATACATTATACAATCCTTCATCCTCGCGTGAAATATGCTTTTGCGCCATGTGTGGCTAGCTCTGCTTTGGCCTGAACAGATCAAAATCAGTCAGACTGGTCACGCACAGGGCCACTCTCAGAAGGTGCGGTGATAATACTGACCTTTTCCATTGTGTGCCCCGCGGCGTTATGGTGGTTGTATATCTTGAAAACGGATAATTGTCAGAGAATCATGCTCTTTGGAGCAATGGAATAATTCAATCAGAGCGAACTTACCTGGACAAAATAGATCGCGTTCCCTACGCCCTGGATCGTCCAACCAACAGTGGCTACAGTACCAAGGATAGCGGCAACCCAGTGATGGCCGATATACATGCGGATAGTCTGGATCAATCCAGCTGAACCAGTACTAGAGCGCAAATGCGGAGGAGGATAAGAGCCTTCGGCCTCGGACTTTGAATGATAAGTGCACACCTAGGTATACCAATGATCCTGGTGGCAAGGATGAGAAGGGGTTAGGTTAGAAGAATGCAGAGGGAGTACTCACATGTAACCACTGAAGAGAAGATGAAACCCTCCGAAGAAGAAGTACAAGTCTGAGCAAAGAGATTGAATCACAATTGCGGGTTCTAGTCGGCTGGCTTACAGAAGTAAAGGGCTTGCTCCTGTGATCAATCCGAGTCAGCATAAGGTCTCGGCTTCGCGAATATGTTTTGCTCGCCTTCATATAACCATTATAGATGGGTCTGAGACTTGACATGAAACAAGGCCAAGTGGAGAAGGAAGATTGCACGTACCGGTACCAGAGGAGGAAGGATAAGGCTCCAATGATGAAGATATAGCTGAATTGACTTAATTAGAGCTTGGACCGACAGGGAATGTTGATGAAACAATATACCCTATGCTGGCGCCCAGGTCACTGCCACCGTCTTTGGTGTCAGAGAAAAAGACGAAAAGGCATGCAACCATGTTCAAAATCAGTGTACCCAGGAGCACCAGCCATAGCTGATATATTCGTGCAATAAGCGGCCGCGAAGCCTCTGGTATCTCGTCCTGAACAGAGTGAAAGATGAGGGGATAGACTAAAGAATGGTAAGCGATATGGATGTGCAATGGGAAAAGCACAAACAAGGGGGCCAGTTGTTTCTGCCGTGCTTGCGTATATGTTCAGATTTCGAGTCAAGCTCAGCCTCTCTGCGCTGCAGGTCAGCCTCTCTGCGTTGCAGATCCTCGAGTCGGGTAGAATAAGGGGGATCATCGAAAGGGTTGGTATCTAGCGAGTGAGACGAAGCAAAGGGGTTTTCGATGTGGTTGCCTGAGTAATGGGTCTAACTAAGCACGGAATGAAGATGGACAGCGTGCGGGGAACATACTCATGGTTTCGTCGTCTGACGGTCGACACAAGGGCAGTGGAGCAGAATCGCCGGTGTTCGCCGGTATTTGTGGCGGCCAAACAAAGAGGGATTCTCGGACTGATGTGTGACGGACTGATGTGTGACACCGCTATTCGGCTTGGCAGCTGGGTATAAAGGCTTGAGATTTGCTAACGCGTGTCTAACAGGAACTTCATTTGTTCATCCTTCTCGTCTTCCGACTCTAAGTGAGTGCTTTTTTCCTCGTGCTCTTCCTTCATTTCTCATTTCTGCCCATCAGCCTTCTTTCCTTTATATACACATACGTACTCCCCTGCTTTCCTTCCCCAACTGTCCTTTGAGCTAGCTCTCTACCTGTGTCCACCATGTTCAATATCCTCTCTCTATCTGTCCTTGCCCTTGCTGCCTCCTGTGTCTCTGCTCTTGCTTTCCCTCGTGCTCCCGATGCTTCTCACTGGGATTCTTCCCTTGAGGTGCGTTGCTTATGACTCAGCAAAAAATTAATTCTCTATTGTTCTCTGTAGGACTATGCAGTGTACCATGAGCGTTATCTTGCCATTGGGTGTGAAAACAAGCATTCCGATGTCAGTTTCTTCAACCGATGCTGCCATCCTCTCGCCGTAGGCTATCTCATTCCTTCCTATTTATGTCGCTCTCATCGCCAACTGAACAGAGCGGATCTCAGCCTGATCCTTCTTGCGGAATATCTGCCGCTACCAGGCTCACTAACAGTGACTCGGGTTATGTTTCTGGTGGCTTGTACGTGAGGTTTCCGATATCCCAGGAACACAAGTATTAACTCCTTGGGCCAGTGCCACTTTCTTCTACCAGAATGGCAATGCCGGCGCCTGCGGTCAATACCACAGTGACAACGATTTGATTGCTGCCATGGGTAACCTTGATCGATTTTTTTGTCTGTTCATTCCCTCATTTCTCACGCGATAGATGTTGACCGATACGGAGATACGGGCCGAAAATCTGGTCTCTGCGGTAAACGTGTCCAAATTACCAATACCAAGAATGGAAAGGTACTAGAATCCTTTGTATCATCTGAATTTTTGACCATAACGTTCTTTTCACAGTCCGTCACCGTCACCGTTGCTGATGCTTGCCCTACTTGCCAAAATGGGAATTCCATCGACCTCTCTCGTGGTGCTTTCACAAAGATTGCTACAGAGAGTGAAGGCGAGGTCCCCAGTGAGTTTCTTCTTGTTGGAAGCCGGGGGTCCAGTTTACTGATGTTCGATTTAAAGTTAAATGGAAATATGTCTAAATTTTTCAACTATAGATTTCGTGCTTCATCAATTCTTTCTATCTTGGGCTGGTTCCCTGTGTGATGTCGATGAGTGACAAATTCGTAGCGGTTGTTTCGAGGCTATCGGCACCGGGTGACGGTAGAATTCTCCCAGTGAGACCTCGGGTTTTCCGGAGAGCATTCAAGTTGGTGTTGCTCTGGTTGTATCAATTATGTTTTGGATACTCTGCCACACCTATCAAACTATGTTGTACAAATTTGTTGGGTGACAATCACAAGAATTGAGTAACCACAGTTCGGACTCAGGGAATGGCGCCCTCACCATCAGTAAATTAATATTAATGGGCAATTGTTAGATAATGAACTTGGGGTCTTGGGGCTAGAATCACGTCAAAGTCAATTCCATATCAGGATAATAGGTTTAGGTTTTTACGGAACTCCTAGATCTACGAAAACGTGAACATAACTCACTGACAGACATGAGTCCTACCTTACAACGTATTCTTGTCGTAGGTGGGAATGGATTCATCGGTATACATCTTTCTCAGGACAAAATTCGTGAGTTATGACCTGTCCACAGGTTCTGCTGTTTGCAAAGCTGCTATAGCACGAGGGATAGAGGTCACTAGCATCAGGTAAGTTTGCAAGTTTTTCCTTGACCAGGATCGTTCTGACAGACAATGGTGTTCCAACGTTATCCATCCCATGGGCAAATATCTTCCCACCTCACACCTTTAGTTCCTCGGGACAACCATATCGCACGCCAAGAGGGCACACTCCGGCATGGGCAAACAAGGTTATTGCAAAACTTCCTCTGGCTACAATTCTGGTTCATACGCATCCCAACTGCTTCTTTACTGGAATCACTTGCTGCTTGTTGGCTTCTTTTCATGCACTTTCAACATCTTTTCTCACATTCTGCTCCCCGTTTGCTATCATTCATGGGTGGCTTGCGTTTCGAACTCTGCGACTCCGTTCTGTTCTATTTCAGCAGCAGTTAATTCTGCTCTGGCATCCAACATTTCCCTGCGGTTGAGATGACAATGCAACTAGTGCTTTTTTGTTGCGGATCGCGCTGCTGTGGGTGATTCACCCCTTTTAATGTTTCATGTCTCCCACTTGGCTTAATGAACGTGTGAATGCGGACACGTTCCTGTTGCACGCTTGGCTTCCAAGGGACCAGGAATTCAGCAATGCGACAGTTCACCCCCAGATGCCTCCCTTTTCATCGAGGATTGATTCGTTTTCTGAAAAAGGAATTAGTGCTAACGGAATGGATCATGCTATTACTAGGTGGACTGGCAAAAGGGTGATGCACTCCACCCCGAAAGTTTTGCGCATACTTTTTCAGAAGTGTCGGGTGTGGTTCATACGCTAGGCACCCTTTTAGAAGATGCGGACGGAGCGTACAAGCGTGCTATCAGGTCCGGGGATGTTCCTGGGCTACTTTGCTGCTTCTGGAGAAACGTCGTTGCCGGTGGGAGTGGAGGAAATCCCCTTGAGAAGCACCAACAACTCGGGGAACAGGCGAAGAGGGGCACGTATGAGGTCATGAATCGAGATTCTGGTAAGCCTTTATTTCTGTTACACCGTAATCTTTGCTTTGTTGTGCCTTTCCATCCTCACAAATTGCTGATCTGCGACTTGCTGACGATTTTAATTACCGTTTCCCCATTTTGAACCCTTCCCGGGCTTGATCGGTGCACTGCGACTTGTGATTCTCGAATGGACCATACGTTCACGGGTACTCACGACACGGATTCGGTTGTACTGGTACAGCACTACGAGTCTGCAGGGCATTCGTGACTTCAAGACCTGCAAGTGCAGATATCAACGTTCCGCGCCCATTTGTGTACATTTCTGCAGAAGATATTTTTCGTCCCGTGATTCCGGCGCGCTATATCGAAACAAAATGGGAAGCCGAAAGGGGGATTGAAGAGATCATGACGAGTGCTCCCAACTTTAGAGGCGTATACATTCGTCCGAGTGCGTGTTCCACTCTCTCATTGGATTTGTGTGTTCTAATTCGAATCTTGTTTGTACTGGGATTTTCTCATATGGTGATGGGTAATCGCTCATGGTCTTGTGAATCACTTTGGCATGCATTATTGGATCTGCAGGTCTAGTTTATCATGCACATCAACGACCCCTTACGACACCTGCAGCGGTTCTATTCGACCTTTTGGCGACGGTCCATGCCAAAGTACCTCGAACAATTCCAACACCATCAGGTATTCTCCGATCACTCGGGTCATTTTTTCCTCAAAGATTGGATAAGGATAAACAAGTATGGGACATGCGAGCAAGAGGGGCGGTATCGGAGGGAATGGGAATGGGAAACTCAATACCAACTTCAAAGTCAACCGAGGAATTGCTGGGAGGTTCAGGGGTGTCCAGACAACCTTCACTATTTGAAAGTATGGCTAATGCACTGGAGACACCACCGATCCATGTGGATCATGTCGCGGATGCTATCATGATCGCTTTGGACTCCCGTAAAGGTGTCCGTGGTATAGTTGGAGTCCAGCGGATGCGGGAGTTGATTGGGTGGTCCCAAAGTGGAGGTACTGGAAGTGGTGATACGAATGCCAACGCCGTAGTTCATACCAGAGCTGCGCAGGATACCAACTAGGTGGTCCAGACGTGCAGACCATTTGGGTGAGCTACGGCTAGATAAGATTAGAAGGTGATGACTCTGAATGACGAAATCGTAGCAGAGAGGGTATTCGCGTAGAATCTAAGCAGTCGTTTCAAACTTACTTGTGTAATTACATCCGCATTAATCATTCATAGGCGCTGATTCTAGTGTGATTTATTTATAACGGGGGACAGGGTATTCTTGTAGATGAAATGTGATAATATGGACATCCACCCCTTGAGGTCGAGACCCACTGAAAATACTCAGGTAGCAATTCTAGAATTTCGGCCATTGCGCCGTCAGGTCGGGATTTTGTCAAAACAACTCCTATTCTCCACCAATACATTTGAATACTCTGTACACAGCTGAGAAATCCAACCACGTTGCTCCGGGTGGGTTTGAGCTATTCATTAATCAGCTGCTTATCGTCCCAAGCGGATAGTTATCGGGATAACACATTGTACTTTTCTGTCGTCTGACCTCTTTTTTTATCTTCCTCTTCCTCATCCGTATTTCCACTCTGACGATTGTCCGTTTGGCTTGAAAATGCAGACTCCAGCAGCTTACACTTTACGCTCGGCTGCACGAAACTCACCTACGGCAGGCAGTTCCCGCGTTAGCACCATCAACACCACTGTTGCATCTATCACGCGACAGCGCCATTTTACGACCTCACCAGCCACCACGAAAGCCTTTTTCCTTGATACCCTTCGTAAAAATTATACTCCGCCCACGTCGACACACAAGATCAATGGTCCCATCGGTACCCATGTTAACGTCAGTCCGTCCGAGGAGCTTGAGAAACCTACACGGTTTCTTCGTATGATCATGTTCGGCAAGCCTGGAGCTGGGAAAGGCACCTTAGCACAGCGTTTGGTAAAGAAGTATGACCTAGTTTCAGTCTCCACAGGTGATCTTTTGCGTCAACACATTGCCGAGCGAACGGACATAGGGCGGGAGGCTGAGGATATTGTTGCCAGGGGTGGTCTGATACCTGACGAAATTATGTTGAAGGTTGTAACTCACGAACTCGACGGACTCCGGAATAAGGTAGGTCTGGGATGTACTGTTGTTTTTTTGGGGTTCGAATGATTGATTCATGCATTCCCAGAATTGGATCTTGGATGGTTTCCCTAGAACTCTTGGACAAGGAGAACTCTTAGACGCCCACCTCAAGTGAGTTTGTTACGAGTATCAACGACTCCGGATGTATAATTGAACGTCTTCTGTGTCTCAGCAAACATAATATACCGCTTACTCTCGTCGTTAACATTGATGTTTCAGATAACGTTATCCTTCAACGAATTTCCGATCGTTGGGTTCATCCTTCATCAGGTCGTGTTTACAACATGTCTTATAATCGCCCAAAGGTGGATGGTGTCGACGATATAACAGGTGAACTTCTCGTCAAGCGCCCAGATGACAATCCCGTATGTAATCTGCTGTTTTGCTGCCGTGAAGTACTGACAGATGTTTACCCGCCCAGGAAACGTTTTCTCGACGCTTGGAGGCATTCTACGAAGCCACATCTCCCCTTCTAAATTATTACAACACCCAGGTCACCAGGGAACAATCTTCTTGCAAGACTTTACAGCACCCTCACCAGGTGTCTTTTCATCGTCCTCATAAGCTCAAGCTAGTTACACTCTCTGGAGCCACATCCGATGAAAACTGGCCTCACCTAGATAAGATGGCTCAGCAATTCTCTGCACTGAGGGAACGGGTTCCCCAGACGCGACAAAAGCTCAGTGATGTCATTGTTGCAAGTGGGCTCGGTGCTGCCAATGCCTACCGCTCCAACCAGCAGGCTGTTCAGTAGACGACACATCCGATGCATTTATTTTTTGCATTACAGTATCCCATAGAAACAGGAATTGATTTTCTTGTTCCAATTCATCTGTTTCAATGTGGTGTTCAATTTACGTCTGATTTGTAACCAGACGAGGTCCTTATTAATCTATCGTAGAGCATACCTGCAATACCAAATGTGAGTTCAGGTAGATGGTATGCTGAGTCAAAAACCTACATCTTGACAACATATAGCCCAAGAGGCAGGCCTCGTTGGATTTTTTCGTGTACAAGTGTTAATTCCGCAGCAGCAAACAGTAACTTCCAAGCCTTATCTGATCTGGAAAACCGGTTAAATTTACAATCACTGTTAGATCCTAGATTCCAGCTCACCTTGTCAGACTCGAGTCTTCGTCGTCGAAGGTGATAGTTGCTTGGTCGTCATAGTCTGAGCAGCAATTCTCCTTCACTATGATTACGCTGTTGCCCTTTTCACGTTCTTTGAGAGCTGCTTTACAGCGTCTGAAAAACTTGACTAGATCCTCATTGGATAAATGACCTAAGCACCACTGACACCAGATCACGTCAAATCCTTTACCAATGTCGTACTGCGGTTCCGGCGGTTCGTATCCTATTCGATCCAAAAATTGCACGCGATGCGGGTTCAAAGGATCGAATTCTTGCAATGTTCCTTGTAAAAATGTTACACTTTTTGTTTTTTCCGCGATGCCTCTCCACCGGAGATGATCAGGCGTTGATGGATCGAAACTTGCGCGTCCTCGCGCTAACGCTTCTTGAACGAAGGATGTAACAGGTTCGAGGAGTATAACATCGTCTGCAAGATGTAATAGAGTATCACATGTAACGCGGCCGATACCAGCACCGACGTCGAGTGCACGGATGCGTCTCGTTCGGGTGACAAATTCGGAGCCGGGGTGGGACTTTGAACTCGTGGGTTTGAAGGCGGATTGAACGATAGACAGTGATGGATAGAGATGTAGGAGGAACAGGCGCGAACCAAGACTTTCCAAGCGTGGTAGTGACTATGTATGGTCAGAGTTGTCAATCTCATATTATTTTACGGAGAGATAGTCACCCCAGTACCGAATCCACCTGCCATTTGGATCGATGAGGTGAGTGCAAATTTTTCGAGCTGCATACACCTACCTAATACACCATCGTACGTCGCTGGCTGTGCCGTCCAATACTTGATACCGTCTGCAACGACAGGGGTATCGTTGTGAGTGGTAATAGCTGCGTCCATCCAGAGCAGGTTTAGTATCTATCACGTGATGGATATTCACTGTCGTGTCGGACACCAAACACATCACAATAACGCGTGGTATAATGGCCTCTATTGACGACATCTGGGACGCACCAGTCACACCTCGCCATAATGACACAGACGATGATGAAGTACAAGTACAGCGGCCATTTAAACGACAGAAACAAGCATTATTCTTATCGGACTCAGAGGGTGAAGGTGGTGGGATGAGACGCGGTGTCGTGAAGGCACCTCCAGTTTCGAATGATCCTGGGATAGACAATGATGTCGAGGCGTTATTTGCCGATGCAGAGAACGATGAAGGGTTGAGTTTCAAGAAGACTGAAGATCTTGATGTGGCTGCTATGGAAAGGGAGGCACAGGAAAGGCACCCAAGACCTTTAACACTTCATCCCATCATGCCGTCGAGTTCACCAACACGCGAAAATGGTACTTCTGGAGACGCTTCTCGTGGATCGAAAATTGACAAGGCTAAGGATACTCAAAAACGAGCCAGGCCTGCACCATTGAATGAGAGTCTTTTGCTTGGTCCCACTGGTTTCCCCGAATTGATATCTCTTGTCAAAGACTTTAAAGTGAAAGGAAAGGGTCGGGAGGTGTGTCTCTCTTGTTGATCGACTGAGAGTGTTCACTCAAAGAAAACCATAGGCTGAGGATCTGAGTCGTCTCATGCGAGTGTACAACTTCTGGACTCACAAGCTTCATCCTAAATTAAAATTTCATGACACTGTTGTACGAATAGAGAAAATGTGCCACGCGAAACGAATGCAGGTAGGTATACACCTCAGAGAGGTCTTGCTCTATCTGAATCTGTTTCTTTTAGGTAGCCTTGTCCGTCTGGAGAGAGGAGGCACACAGTAAAGGACGTGAAATTGACGGTGACTTCTCATCAGATTCAGACTCTGGTGATAAGAATGCCAAGGTCAGCAAAGAGGGTAGCAAAAACCCAGCGTCTGGGACTCTCACTACACCTCATTCATTGTCTTCACATCCAGAAACAGACCATTCTCACCTTTCCCTTCCACCCTCTTCCCGTACTCCAACCAGTGATTTCCCAGACGACGGCAGTCCTTTCTCCCGTTCTGGACATAACGAGAGGTCATCTACTTCGACATCAACGGGAGCGAAGAAGAGAACAATTGTTGACGATGACTTTGAGGATGAAAGTTTCTGGAAAGACCTAGAAGTAGCTCAGACACTACAGCCGACGCAGCAGCAATCATCAAAGCCACATGTGGCATCCACGCAATTCACAGAGGATCTTAGTGACGTAGAGATGTGGGCTGCTCTTGGGGAAGTTACAAACCAGTCTTCTGCAACTTCAGCAAAGTCTACATCAAGAAATGCTCCCATCACTTCTAAGCAGGTGGATGAGATGGATATCGATGACGATGATATGTGGGATATCATCAGAGAGAATGAGAATGAGAAGTTCGCTCCAACTTGTCGACCAGTTGCTACAGATCCTGCTGCTGCGGTAACGGATTCCGCACCACGTCCAACGACACATCCTTCCGAAATGAACTTGACGGCAGAGTCCGAGATGGACTGGAATGATGTGTATGCGGATTGAGTGGAACTCGTCGTTGTTGCCGTTCATGTTGACCAACATTTCGTCTACGCTCGTAAGCTATTGATCGTCGTGCTCCGACTGACTGTGAGCGCGAAAGTGATTTTCGGAAATTAAGCCTGTCAGCAGAAACAGGGTTTTGAATTGCAACACTTCCCAGCATCCTCGTTGGAGTCCCTAGTGTTAGTTGCTGTGAGACATCGGAGACTTGGTTCTAAGGGATGGGTGTCACGAAGATGACAGTTGTGCCGATACCACTGAACTTCCGCACTACTTTCATTTTCCTTCCTTGCAAAATTCGACGTTTCCCAGATGGCAATTGTTACCAATCAGATCGAATTCAATCAACTGTTGGACCTTTTTCAGAACAGAAGCGAGAAGATAGAAGCTTCCTAACTTTTTCATTCTTTGGAATTGGAAAATGACTCGAAATTTCCTCCATCACATTAGGTTTTTGCCTTGTAGAAACGCTCGACAAACCAGCCATGCTCAGTTTCTATGCTTGATTCAGAGTGTGGGACTATGTTGAGAGTTTCACTCATGAAGATGTCGAAATCTCTATCCGAGGGAGTAGTCATTATACAATTATAAAATTAAATTCTATAAATCACTTCACACAAGATATTGGGTGAAAATAGGACTTGGCATAATTAATCATCGGATGGTGCCCAGAGTACACAACGACCACTTCCATTGCCACTTGCCGCACGCTCTACTATCTTGGGATGGGAGCACGTAACCGCTTGTACAGCAGTTATCCTAACTAGAGGTCAGCAGGTGTAAGGCAGCCTTTATCATACTTACCGCTCAGGATCAGACAAGCGTGCCAAAAGATCGCCTTTACCAGAAAATATATCCAGAGAATGTTCCATATTGCCAATCTATAGCGACACGTGAAGAACATCGATGACGGGGAGTAAACTAGCACTCACTGTGAAGTGGGGAATCACATCTAGATTGGGGCTCCATTGCGCCCTCAGGATTGTCACCCAACGCCCCTGAACTCTCTGTCAAGGCCGGGTAGGTTAGTGGTGGCTGAAGTCAATCTCACTGTCTGACAATTATGGTGGATGCGGCTGAAAGGCTTGAAGCTCTTAAATGGGTCAGAGCTATTTAGGGCTGAAGAGTCCAAACTCCACACTACCAAATCACTCAGCAAGACACCCAGAGCTACACGACTAATTGTACCCACATCGCACGGTGTCATCATAGCTCGTACTGACAATCTGCCTTCCGCGAGGGTCCCAGTACGCAGAGCTACATGATTTGTCGTGAGGCCATTCGCCCCGGAGCAAGCCCAGACCTTTCTTCGAATTGTTAAAGTCAATCACGGCATCGTAATCGTATTCTAGCGTTGACTCTTCGGCTTGACCACTTCCTCCTTTTGCGGGCTCTGAGTCAGAAAGTTGGCTGGCGAACGTTTGCAGTTTCCGTACGTCCCAAACCCTAGAAAAACACAATGAACAAATAAGAGTAATGAGGCTGGTATAAGGGCCCTACTTAAGCGTGCGATTATTGCTCGCTGTCAGAATCAGGTTGGGATAGCTAGGGTTTATGCTGATACACCCAATCTTATTGTCAGAAAGTCCGAAACGACGAGCTTTGGATTTTCTCTCTCTCAGATCAAGATGTGTTGCTCCCCCAATTCCATCAGAGATCCACATCTCATGTCCTGAAGGAGTCAAATCAACATGGGTGATGAGAATGCCATCCTTGCTCGCATAGATTTCATGAGCAACTCCTGTCACGAAACATAAATTACGTATCGTGCAATCGTAAGATGTTGTATAGACCTCCAAGATCGTTCAGCAGGTAGTAGAGTAATAAATCAAATAGCTCACGCTGTGTGCATTCACTGGATTGAACTTAATGTTGGATATTGAAGACTTTGAAATCGCCGGCCAATGTAGTTGAAGTCGCCAGTATTTTCCACTTCCTCGATCACCAACTTTGGGACCGCCATCTTCGTCGGAGACTTCATCCGCAGGTGCTGTGGCATCCCAAATGCCTAGTTCCCCGTGTTTATCTGGTTTGCGAAATGAAAAATTTCCTGTTCGTTAGAGACTAGAACATACCGCCGAAGAAAATCAAATCTTTTGAGGTGTCAGGGTGATACGCAGAGCTGTATATACGGTCCTGGGTAACTTTCGCTCGAGCAACAACCTTCATTGATCCAAGACGCTTCCTCAAGTTCTCCACCTCACGCTCGTCTCTCTTGCCGTTGTCGTACTCAAAAGCATCACAATTGCCGACACGACGAGGGTGAGGCTGACTAACAATGGTCTCAAATGTTATATTCAATGTTGAGATATCGATATCCTTAAGATCTTGTTCAACCAGTTCGTGTAGCATGAGGTCTCCATGTCGGGGTCGTTTCGCAGCACGAGCTTTCTCCTCTGCCTCCAATTGTTCCTCCTCTTGTTTAATTCGAAAAGCTTCTTCTTCTGCCTTTTGCAAGTCAGAATTTTTTCGAAGAGATAAAAATAGTGTACCTCTCGCTTCTTTTTCTGTGCAGGGGTTTCATTGGACGGAACCACCACTTTCCTCAATCGTGCAGACTGTCGTCTTGGAACCTCCTCTTTTCGCTTGCGTTTTGCGGGTTGTACAGGTTTCGCAGCTGACTTCTCCTTCACTGTTCCGAAACCAGAGGAAATGACCTCGAGTCCTTCCATAAGGGCGCGATTACGCGCAATATTGGCCTCGCGATCAAGCTCGCTGTAAAATCCTGTTCAGGGAAATGGTAAGCTATCATATGCACGAGACTTACTACTGTGATAACTTGGGCATACTATGGATGTGCAAAGCTGGATTGTTGGATCTTCCTGTAAAAATCATGACACGTGACGTGACTCAAGTGGTATGAGTTTGGTAGTAGTCTAACGATCTCGTCACAAGATAGCCCATTGCGGGATCCTGTTGTTATGGGTAAAGCAGATGGAGAGGTTGGTAATGCAAATGGTATTGGATTGGGAATCTATAGGGTCATCTCGTACGTTTCGTTCGATGCCTCTTGTCGTGTTGGTTCTTGATTTTTGTTTGTAGAAACCTTGCCCGGCACATTCTTACTCCTTCACCTTCAGTCGATGTACTTAAATCATCTGGATCTCTCGACAGTACCCAGACTACAAACAGCATCCTCCGCCTAATATATAACCAGTACTTGAGTACCAGAAACTGACTCTTCTTATACTTTAAACCAGTCAGGTCGGTTCATGAAGTCTTTGGTTAGTAGGGGACTTGTAGCTCGAACAGCAGGCATCGACTAAATTTATCAGTGAGTATTGTATACTGTAGGCCTATATCAATAGGCAACCCCAAGTCCCATAACAAACAATAGAGCCAGGTGTTTCTGAAACAGCTCAGGAGTCGAATATCGGGGAGACCAAATACAGTGTTACATCTTCAAGGATTGTGGATTGTGTCACGTTACATTCATTACAGTCACCATAGACTTAGGAGGATGAAGACACACTAAACCGATTTTGAACCCCTATAGGCTCCTCTTCGAAATGATTTCTGACATTGAAGGTGCTGCCGATATGATGACTCAGTTTGAATGCACCGAAGCCCCCTGATTATATGAAGACATCCGCTCGCTTAAAAAACTGCAGTTGGGGAGCTCGCCACAGACCATCAGGCGGTACTGTCAAAGTATGTCTTCCATTCAGTGTAGCTTCCATTCAACTACGGAGAGAGTTCTTCGCCTCGTTCATTGGAGTAGCTTCTTATCAGCATGTTGCCTATCTTCCTACCACGTCCAGGTGACTGAAATCAAAGTTTGCCGTGAAGCTGCGCTGCGCCAATTTTGAGCTGGAACTTGAAGACACAAGCTTCCTGAGCACCATATGGAGTGCAGCGTTCAGGCCCGGATCCCTCACCAGCTTTTGCGCTCATCGCCAAAATCTCGCACAGCGCGCTATCTCTCCTGAGCCAACTCCTTTTCCATAGTTCGGTCAATCAACGCATGGCTATATCGAGGTTTGTGATTTCATCATACCTCGGAATGGTCTGCTCATCGAGACAATTGCTCCTGTTGCGAAACTCTATGGCCTGATTTTTTGTTTCAAGTCAGCTATAGAGAGGAAGAGTACAAGTACATTTGTCCATCATGCCGCAGCGCTCAAGACGAGACTCGTCGTAGATAAAGAAATTCGAAAAATTTGCAAAGGCGTCGACCCTGAAAGCCAGACAAGATACGTACTCTCGAAGCTTTCTGCCAATTGAGCGGTCGAAGCCATGGCCCCCTTGGTACTGGCTTCGTCCACGACAGCCAAAACGTCCAAGCCTGACTAAGCAATCCCCACCGGTAGCATGCCGAAGCGTCAAGATGCATGCTCGCCCTATCAAAAAGCTTCGACTAGCGACATAAATTTCTTTTCCGGGACCTGAACATGCAGTCAGTCAGTTCTCAAACAGTTGACAACCACAACTATAGAGCGTCAAATTCAGCCTGATAATGCTTTTAGAAAGACTAACTTGCCCAAACCATTCATTCAGACCGTCCCTTTCCAGACCTTTCTTGCAAGCCAGTTGTAGAAAGGTGACTCAGTCCATGTCGTTGGGAAATCCCAACGACATCGACTGTTCCAATTATATAACGTATCATACTACATCATCTAAATATAACCATGTGATATCACTATGAGCACAAAATATTCCGCCAGGCATTACCACCAACATCGCTTAACACACGCTCAACTTCACCTTGTTCAATGTTCAACAATATTCTCCGTTCGTCTTCAGGTTTTCGGGCTACCACAGCTCCTTCCTCCACGACTATGGCCCTTGATGCTGAAAGGGAATCACGTACCATGAGCAGTTCGTTCATCGTCGGCTTTGTTTTGGGATCTGAATCCGAGGGTATAACGCTCATGTATATCAAATGTTGGTGGCGGATCTGCAAAATTTTTGAAAAAAAAATGAGAGATGAATCCAACAAGTCTCAGCTTCTCGCTTACTTCGCCCCACTTGATTTCCTCAACACCCTCACGTTTCATACATTTCACTAATGAAGCAAGCATGAGACGTTCATGAAAGCTACAGTCCTGTAAATATGCCGTCACAGGATTGTGCTGCATAGCACGGAAAACCTCCTGGACATCTTTGATCGTTGCTGACCTTTTTTCGGGCTGAGCAAGCTCAATTGTCCGTCTTCCATTTCGAAATCAGCCTCAGACTGTGTCTACGTAGAGAAGACCCAAACCTTACCTGCATATATCCAATACCCTTCGAGCGTCACCACTGATACCACTAACCTTCATGGATGCCATCGTAATAGCTTTGTCCTCAATCATATCTATACTGTCTCCATCCAGACTTTCCTTCGCAGACGTCAGCCGCGCACGAACAATGGTCTCCAGTTGCAGCCGAGTATATGGCTGAAAGTTGATCCGTATCATCCCTGTTCACCGACACAAGATTCAGTCTTTGACCAACCCAGGCTCAACTTAGACAAACCCAATCGACTTCTTACTCGTCCTGTCATCACTCTTTCTGGCAAATCCATGGTGTTAGCGACAGCGATGACAACAAGCTTACTCCCAACAAGCGTTGGCCAGTTGAAGAAATTATAAACAACATCCTGTTTATTGGTGACTAGTTGGTCCAGTTCGTCCATTAACACAATACTATAAGGGAAATCGTCATACATTTAGTTGGGTATAAAAAGATGTACTTACCATGCATGGCCTACAGGTCCTCGTCCTGTACCACCACTGAAATATCGAGTAAGGGCCTTCAAACTTTCCTTGGACGAAATGGTGAGGTGGCCATCTCTTGAGATGTCATGACCAGACACGGCTTCCCAAAGTAGACTGTACGCTGCTGTGGGTTCTGGTAATCGCAGACCGTTGATCTCGACAAATGTAAAGGGATTTGTTTCCTGTAGAAATGTCAACAATAAATCAAGGCCGCTCAAGATAATCTATTCACGTTAGCTTGCGCCATCCTCTTGAGTTCAGTTACGACCGAATGTACGGTCGCAGTTTTTCCTGTACCGGGAACCCCAGAGATATCTATTCAACATAGGGTATCAGCCTTCTTCTGCACTACTATTTAATCAGGTACATGCACTTACAAACACAGCCTCCACTCCCTTCCTCCAGCAATTCCCCAACACACCTCAGCACGTTCTCAAATTCCGTATCTCTACAGGGCAACGAATCAGGTCGATTCCCAACATGCAACATATGCATTGCACGTAACCACGGATCCTTCGGTCCTAAGTTCGATTGCAAATTGATACAAGGAAAAGCCCGTGGTCGAATGGTGAATTTCTGTTTCTTTTTGGAAGGAGATGACTGTGCCCCTCGTTTTCTTCCTCGTGCAGCGGCTGCTTTCTTGGAATGAGGCGTTGGTTGCGCGAGGGGCTTTACAACTGTAGAGCGCTTGCGTGGAGTTGCTGTAGTCAATTTTTGAGGAGAGGTATCTCGACGAGTGTATTTCTTCCCCGGTGTTCGTGGTGCCATTACTACTTCTTCTGATTCCTCCTCTTCCATCTCTTCGTCTTCCTCCGATTCGATTTCTTTGTCCTCGTCCCTTTCGTTTTCCGAGGCTTGATATTCGTCTTTTGATTCGATGTCACTCTCGAACTCCTCAAGCTTCTGCTTCCTTCCAGCACCACTGTCTCTCTTGGATTCCTTTATTTCAACATTCCAAGGTGTACCACTGCCCCAAGACGTGTCTTCTTCAACGCGATCCGCAACGGTAGGGGGGTTTGTGAGCGACAGAACAGACTTCCGATGTGCATCCCAGTGAAAGTCATAAAAGAGTCCACGATAAGAGTCCACAGCCAAATTACAAGAGAAATTTTCTTCTGCATCTTCCTCTTCCTCACTGTCGCTTTCGTCGTCGGAGCAGTGAGCTGGGTTTTTCTGTTTAGCCTTTCCTTTTTGTGTAAGAGAGTATTTGATGTCCTTCGAAAGTTGACTTTTGCCGAGAACAGTGCAACGCGAGACAACCACTTCAGGAAGGATGATTTCGCTCGAGTCGAGCCCATAATAAACTTCATTCTGTCATAAACGGTCAGTGATAAAATACTCACAATTTTGATCTACTTCGCGCACCTGTGCATGTTCACGTTTTGCCCTTATAGAAGCCATCTCCGTCGGCCGCAAAAACCAATGCACTCGAATCCTCATCTTCTTCGAATCCACTTCCTCCCCAACTCTGTTACGCTCTCTACATTCCCACATAGCGACAATCACGGCCACACTAGGCGGTCGTCTCACTCTATAAAGTACATCCGTCTCAACGAGAATGGTATCTCCAACTTGATAAATCTCCCTCTTTTCCTTCATCTTCATACGCTTCTTCGCCTTTGCGCCCCTGTATATTTTGAATTTCTGTGTATCCATATTGAGGGCATGGTAGAATCTCGTTTCCAGATTGGACATATCGTCCTCAGAGAGTTCGTCACGCTCATCTTGGAGCAAATCCAGTTCTGGGTTCAAGATTCGTGTGTAAATGGGGCTCGAAGTCCAGGAACAGTCGATGTTTATGGTGGGTTTTCCGGAGGGTGTCGCGAGAGGCTGGAAACGCTTTGAGCGACGTGTCGGTGTTGCCGGGACTGTGCTCTTGGGCATGGGAGTTCAGAGTAGATGCGACCGAGACGCGTGACTTATGGCTAAAGCGTTATGGTTTACATATACAGGTACAATAAGATAATTTACGGTAAAGTCGTATTCTGCCGAGTCGAGTACAAATTATTCGAGTATGCATAGATTGTCTTGACGGTGGTATCTGATGGTATTAAAAATAAATAGTATCAGAATCAGCCTACCTGATCTCCGATAAAGAGAGCCAGGAGGAAGTCCAAATCAGAGCTGAGAAGGCTGGGTCGAACCATGGGGAAACGATTTACGTGACCTCCATGATGGAGAGCTCTAGGATACGGAACAAACTCGGATCTTTCATATCTTCAGACCATCCAATAATCTCTCTCCAGTTATATCCATTGGCTTCTTTTTCTCCAGCCCCGGTAAAGTTGCCTAGTTCCTCGTCATTCAGGCCTCGCCAGATAAGGAATAGCCGGGTAAAGACGCAGGGGTCTGCTGCTACAGTGATGTCAATTGCGGCTGCAATCTTCGCTGGACTCAAGAAACGGTATGCAATATTCTTGTGTAGAGACCACGCGGAAATGTTATTGCTGGTAGACGATGATCAGCAGAGAAGCTCGTCGTTCTGAAAGAATAACGCACTTGACAAAGTTTGTACGAGCATGAATTGATAACCCAAGTTGGTCCAAGACATTCTTGAGATGTAGCAGGAAGTCTCTGAACGGCATGGCGAATCCATTTCGTGAAACAATCAAGGAATTTTGTCCAATCATAGATGCATCTGGGCTAAACCTCATCTCAACCACGCGCTGAGTCGGTGGTTGGCACATACTCACATTGCTTCATAATATAAAGCAGTCGTTACAGTTTCGCTATCGAAATGCTCCAGTGCCCCTCCTGGATGGGTGCGACAAAAGAATTTGACTTTGTTAGGGTCACCGTCAAGGATTTCTGCCGGTGGCCAAGTCATGCTCAGCCTCCAATATGCAGAGGTCTGCAGGACGAGGTCACAATATTGGGTGGTCGGACAGATAACACTCAGTTGACATCTGGCGACTGGAGGTTTTGATGCGATGGCCAACCGGCTGATCACCCGAGAATCAAACATGGCTTCTGGATTATTCCCCGAACCAGGTGGCAGTCGAGTTCCCTGAAATTCGAGCTTGTGGTCATCACCTTGATGAACGAGATCTAGTTTCCCCCAAAACTGTCCGTCGACTACTGTACCATCGTCCATTCTTGCCATGTCAAGTTCGTCGGACACGACAGATACTTCGAGAGCAACACTCTGACCGGGCACAAGTTCCAGACTGAAGGTGGCTGGCATTTCAAGTACTGGGGGGGGCCTTGGGGAGTTGGTTAGATCCGAAGAAATTCGAGCAAGATTGGCGCTTACGGTGGGGGACTGAAACAAAAATAGCTGATGAGAAATGGGGTCAGGCGCTATGATCGTGGTGATAACTCACGGGGGCTCATCAGGAGGAGGAGGAGCATCGGTGACAATCTCTACACGCAAGCCCTGTACACCCATTATTGCGATTTGAAACGAGTCCTCGCCTGTTAGCTGAGACGGGGATCAGTATCGTTATTCTCGACGCTAGACCACTCGAACCCACATAGATATAGAGTCCAGCGACCAATCGCTGTGCTATAGATCAGTTCAGGGTTCAAGAGAAAAATGATTCGTGACCTACAGCAGCATGCAGGGAAGCATATTCGACCGGAACACGAAGGTGGAACTGGGCATCGGGGGGAGGTTTTGTCCAGTTTCGAGCGAGATTTTCCAATTCCTGAGAAGAAGAAATAAAAACAGTTTAAGGAAAGTAAGAAACAAGAGACGAACAGCGAATGTGTTTGGAAGCTGTGCAGCAGAGATAAGGTTATACCTAGCAAGAAATGGATTGGGTGAGAACATACGAGATGCAAGGTCTCGTGTTCACCACAAACGAGGGTGAGCAGACGCTGACGAGCGATTGCCATTTGTGTGGTTGCTTGTTGGCGTAGATCGCCCTCCTTGTTCTTGGGTTTGAGCTTCCCCCAGAAAGAGGTTGGGGCAGAGGGGAGACCGGCGCTAGTGGACCTGTTGAAGAACAGCATGTTAGGAGATCAATGAGAGTCTCAAGATAGGAGGCACGTACGCAGGAGAGAGAAGCATGACAGAAGGAGATTATTTTATGGCCAATACTCATTTACTGCCCGGGAAACTATCACGGGCAGCGCCACGATGTGGACACGAGACTGATGGCAGCCATATCAGGTCACGTGAGCCCATTTTTTATGTTGCAAACCATGTACCGGCAGATGGTCATTAGGTCTCTCCGCAAACAAGGCAGTGCTCGTGGTTTGTCTGTGTATGTTCCTGCTCTGTCTTTGGTCTCCCCTCTGACTGAATATCCAGCAGCACCGTAGCTCCCGGCCCAGGAGTCCCTGCCTCTGCAGCCACAGCTGCACCTCCTCCAAAACACCAGCTCTTGAGTATCTCTCTGCCAGATCTCTCTCAGCCTGACCCAGAGCCCCCGGTCGATGTGGTGCGTCCATCATTCTCTCAACCCATGGTAACTCTGAATTACTGCTTTAGCCCCTCGTTCCCGACCTGTGGGCCAATGGTTCCTTTCAGAAACAGCTTTCTCCACTCAATTCTGGATTCCTCCCGAAAATGGTCGTCGTTGGTGGTTTGAGCACCTACCACGGTGACGGTCCCACTCACCATCTCCAACCCATACACGAGGATGAGACTACTGTTGCTACCGCTAAACAACCTCAACCCCCTCCTGAGCCTGGCCTGTTCGAGGACATAACAAACGACCTTGGTCTTCCTCCACCCAAACAGCTAAAGGCTTCTTTTCTGGAGCTCTTCTCGTAGCAAACTTGTATTGTATTCTGAATGTATATATTATTTTTTGCCAATCGGCGATCTATAATTGGCTGAACCTGGGTTATGCATTTCCCATCACGACTGGTGCGGTTGTTCCATGCCTCAGCGCCGAGGCGACACCTGGTCGCACCACCAGACCCTGTTTCTAATATGCGCCCCGTAATTTATGAGGATACACCTTCAGAAGCCTCAAATCCCCAACCCCCAACTCTCCTTTTCCATCCTTACTCTCTTTTCGAGTTCTCCAGCATAACAACCAACGACCAGGCATCCAACCTTGAGCTCCAGTTCAGATTGCAACGACAACAACTAGATGCCTTCCATCACAATTTCTGGCTGGATGTGAGTACCCTCTCCCCGATCCATATGCACGACCCCTTACTATTTCGAGCCCAGAGCAATTCTCGTTTCGAAGCAGCTAAAAGTGCTATCCTTTCATCACTTCCTGAATCAACCACCACTATAGATAAAGAAAGTGCTTTATCCGATTTCTATAAACAATGGAATATGCAAGAAAAGGTATCGACAGATGCCTATACCCTGGAATGGCGTCGTCGTAATTGGACATTCATTCTTCTCGAAACTCGCGTTCGATATCAAAGATTTATTTCACGCACTAGTAGCCTCTTTTCTTCTTCCTCTTCTTCTAGGAGACAATAATATCACCCATGTCATGTGTCCAACTTGGTTACTCACAGGATCTTCGGGCCTCTGGAAGCATCCCGCTCAAATCTGTCTCTCTTTCCACTATCATTTGCCTCGCTACCCCAGAAGCAAGCAAGCAAGCCAACTCCTTCTCATGTCTTCGGCGATCCCTCGAGGTGTAGAAATGCTTGTCCGATCAATCACCATCAATCCAATGTCAAGGAACTCGTGTTCATCAATTCCAATATTACTAGGCTAGCCCTTCTACAAGGGCCGACGTATGTATGGCTCTTTCTCAGAAGCACAGCCAATCATTTCATGATGATATCTGGCATGAGCAACACTTTCAGATCGCCATTGACAGTCCTTCGAGCCAGGCATCCTCAGTTCTCTCTGTTTGGTTGACTTTGCATTAGCATTAGCAAAAAATTAGTGATACATGAAAACAGAAGGCACTACACAAAAACTGGCCAATGAACGACTACCGTTGTTCTCATGCCGCATTCTGGACAGCCAACTCCTTTATTCTCAGTACCAACTCCTCGTCCAATTCTAATTCGCCGAGTGCATCCATTTCTTGGGTATAATCGTTCATAATTGCGTCCAAATGTTCTGGTGATATCCCTGGCCATCTCAAAGCTATTTCTTCAGACGATGGGATTTCAAGAGCCTCATCAGGCTTGATTTCGAAATCCTCACTCTTGGACCTAGACAACTGGGCGGAGTAGACCCTGTACAGTGTAGTCCATTTGAAACGTTCATTAAGCTCTGCATCAGACAGATTCGCCGTTCTGCGGATAGCATTCCAGCTATGGTCCAGTCAGCTTCCAGGTCTTGTGCTCCTCATTTGGGAAACTTACTCGTCGTGGAGATACACTCGTCGCCAGACTGTCCGTAGAGCAGACTTTTTGCGCGCCTCGGAGAGATTCTGGAGAAATTGTAAGCCATCATACTCAATGTTACGATCATTAAGTAATCACCGCGGCACGGGTAATAAGCTGCAGAGCTATGGCGTAGTCCTCCACGGCCTCCTCATTGTCTTTCAGCGTCAATACATCAGCAATATCCTCTATCGGCAGCACTCTCCCTTGCAAAAGTTGGCGAACAAACTCTTTGAACATCTGTCCGTACGTCAATTTGAATCTTTTCATGAATAAACATAACCCACATATAATATACCTCCTCTCTCAACGAGCTTGGCAGCCTTCCTTGTTACAATAATGTCAACCTGGCTCTCGAGAGAACGACGCCCACGAACGCCTGTCAGAGCCGATTTTAGGTCTTCGGACAAAACCTCGTGTACACTGATCAAGTCAAGCTCGTCATGAAATCCTAACATTTTGATAAGCTCCCCGAGGTGGAAAAAAGGCGAATTGGACACTCACGGCCAAGTCTACGTTCACTTGGAGATGATCCTTTGTCATATATCTGGGCCATGTACGTCAGTTTCCCAAGACTCAACATAACCTAGAATGTCATTAACGAGCAACCCAATCAGCCGCCAAGAGACTCAAAACTCACGTGTTTTACTTCCAGATTCTGTGCTCCTTGGGCCTCACGGTAAAGAGCCTTGCTCGCAGAATCAAATCTCCCCTTTCCAATATCATTCAACCATGAGATTGCGGGATTAGGCTTTTCAGCAAAGAAGTTATCCAGATATCCCTTTTCGTCTTCCTGAGAGAACATCACTCGTAGTTCTCCGCGTTGGATATGCCATTGATACAACTCGCGTGTAAACTCCTCCTGGTACCTGTCGATATAGGTCTGGATACGCTCGGCATTGGGATTCTGATCAGGCGGATAGACGGTCTCGGAGTTGCAAAGAGCAACAAGGGAACTAAAGTCACGATATTGTTCCCCCAGAGCAAAGGCGGCGTTTTCATATCCACAGCGTCCTGTCTTGGATGAGCTACCACAAAGAGGACGAAAAAGACATGCATACTGAGGGTTTCTAGCACCTCAGACCGGAGTAGGCTAAACTTCTGCTCCAGTTCTTCCTTATCCCGCTTCGCAGAAGACTCGTTGGCCCCTGAACCACTTGAACTTTTTTGAGAATCTCGGCCTTAGCTTCTAAACAGATGAGACTTACTCGCCCAACCAATTTAGCCTCTCCTGAATACAAGCGAACAGAATCTCAGCAAGTTCCGGGAGCTGTGTATGTGGTTCGCCGAGTCTGAGCTGTGTCCCTCTAGTCAGTCCCTGAACTTCTGAGGCTTCTGTCGACGCGTTAAACAATACGAGCACTGCATCAATAACCGAAGGTCGACTTGTCCATGGATTAATCATAGGCATTTCAAGGCCATAAGTACCGACATTGTGAATCCGGTACTCAAAGGCTGAATGTAAAATGGTTATCACGATCCGGTTCGCTTCCAGCAAGAATTGAGCAATATCATGGCCTGTATTGCGCGCGGCGGATTTCGCTGCATCTTTTACTTTTTTGATCAATCTACCGATGTCAGCAGTTCGTAGGCGGAAGAATGCTCGCAGAACGTCTTCGTATGGACCTTCTTGAATTTTTGACATAAGCTCATGTATGGCGTCATTCAACACGCTGAACTGTGGATTGGTGCTGAAGGAAGTCAGTCTAACTCAGCAGTGGGAGTAAAATCAAATTTCCTACGCAAGGAGATCGTTATACTGTAACCATAGCTGAAGGGCCGCGTACATTTTCTCAGCATCAGTAGCAAGTTTCTGTCGAGTTGTCTGAGAAATCTTAGAAGAAAAGAAACTCAACTCGCAGGACAAGATATCACAAACAAATGTCCCTCACCTTGCCAAGAACAGCATTGTCATTGATGAATTGAATCAACCAGCTGAGACGCTCTTTACGACTATTCAGCTGTGAAATCAAGTCATGATTCTTGGGTACAACTTCCGGTGCTGTACAAGCGTCAAAAAGCGCTATGGGAAATAGTTACCACAACTTCCATACCTGAACGAAGAACAGCTGAACTGAGCTGCTCAGCTGCCTGCATCAAACTTTCGGCATCAACCTCAGGAGGAAAGCTGAATTGGAGAGGATTCTGTCGAAGAACACATCAAATTTACTTTTCAAAAACAAGAGTAGACCCACTTCAGTCAGCGTGCCGTAGACAATTGCTTGCATCATTATGAGTTTCACGATGCTCGTATGACCAGTCCTGAAAATCTCATCAACAAGGAGCCAAAGGCATTTACCAAGCACTTACTGGTAATCGAAGGCGTTGATTTTCTCTCTGTCCACGACAATTCTCATCATTGTTGAGGCGGTCGATATCAACAGAGTTCCATCGGTTTCGTATGCGCCAACACCCAGAATTCTGTCGGCTCCAGACTTGAGTTCCAGTCGGTCCCTATAATCTGAATCTAAAGAGCCTTCAGGACCTGCATGTCAGCCTAAGGTGGAACACATACCCCGAGCAATCAAAGCCACTGCATCATCAAATCGCACAATGACGATAGCACCACAGGCCAAAAATTGGATCCGAGGATACGCATGTGTACCACTAGTGGCAGTCTTAGCACCAGAAATAAGTGTTCCAAATAATTAACATGCAAAGTCCCCGCTCACAGATTGATACGGAACAGTTTTAATGTTCTCAACCATGAATGTATCTCCGTAGGCTGACAATCTCACCAGCGCAAAGACCCGACGCGCTTCAGACGCATCTGTCTCCATTAACGCAACCTCTTCTGTGGGAATATATGACACAAGTACCACAAGCTTATCCTCACTTTACCTCTCTTTCGGTAAAACACCCTTAAGATCTGCAAAGATATAGAAAACGCACCTTTCGCAACCAAGATCAATAAGCTCAAAATCCATAGATTCATCTCTGTCCTCCATGATCCCGAATGCATCTCTCACAGCTGACCTCAAAAAGACCAGAATGCTCCTATCCGACAACAGGTCTTCCCAGCCCTCAGGCTTCAACTCCCACTTTTGTATCCTCTCACCAACTAAAGTCCAGACGATACACTCGCCTGTAACTGAGGGTTTACCAAGTGCAATTGAGCTGACGTGTGCATCCATTACGGCGACAGGACTGAGATTTGAAGAGCCGAAGAACGAAGGAATGAGACGAGAAAGGGAAAGTGAAGGCACAGGACGGGAGAAGAGTCGTGAAATGAGGTGATATTTGCCTCCAGTCGGAGTGAGTGTGAGTCGGAGAAGGTGTCCAGAAGATGTGGCTACGATAAATGTTTTGGCCTTGTATACCAGAGCTATGTTATTGGACCAGAAGGCAGACAATAGATAAGACTAACTCACGTCAGCCCGAACAAAATTCGTTACATGCTCATCTTCCGTCAAATCCAGATCCATGGTCGTAAAATTTTCGCCACCCGCCAGACCAATACTTATACTTTCCCAGAATCGAACTTGGCCATGAAATGAGACGAGAATGAGTCCTGGTTCGCGAGATGTGCTTTGAGGAATGAAAGCATGCAAAGGTGGATTCGTGACTATGTCATCCTGAGGACACGAGAAGATGTAACATGTTGGCGTTCCACGAACAGCCTGAGGAATAATGGTAAGCTTCGATTGAGTGTGCACTGAAGTAAGCCCGACCTGAGCGTGTTGCCACACGAAACATGTCTGTATAGATACTACGAGTGCAAAACCGGTGACTGTGTCTACAGTACCACTGTAGGCATCCTTAAAAAAATCTTCAGAGAATCAATCCACGAGTACCATTATTTGCAAGAATCCCTACCAGCACTTCGGAGCACCTGCTTCACTTCCACAGGTAAACTGGCGTAGAAGGAAGCTATCAATTCACCCGACTTTGCGAACATTGTTTCACCGTATGTTCTGGTAATGCTTCCCTCTGTCGAGACAGATTCTGTCTCATCGACATCCATAAGTGTATTTTGTTGATCATTGGTGGACAGTGAGCTAAGACGCGTCGACGTCCGTGCGACCAATCTATATGACCTCTGAATGGGAGAGATAGAATTTCTCCTCGTTCTTGAGGAGAAACGTGTCAAAGGCGCTGGAGTCTCCGATGGAGAAGTGAATGTAGCCATGATACTTAGAAGACGTCTAGAATTGATGCGAACATATAGTATAGACAATGGCCAAACAAGGCCAAAGAAAAATATTGCAGTAAGACAATAGGACGACCCCCGTTATTATCACTTAATTATGTGACGATCAATCCCAGAAGATTAATTAATCCTTTGCGTCCGAATATTTGCTGCAAAGCAAATATGACCACACCGTTCCCGATAAATTAGGACAATACAATATTTGTTAGATATAGGTCTGACGGTGTCTGTGATACAAACAATTCAGCTACACACATTTACGAGAACTCAATTTTGACGGCCTACTATCGACGAACGTCTCAATCATTCTCAACAGCCCGAAGCAGACTGACATAGGAAGACCAGACCGCCACTCATAAGATACTGTAGAAGGTATCATGAATAAATTAAGCTAAAAGACACTGTAATCAAACATCAAACTCATTTTATTTGCCGCCAGAAGAGAACTTGGTGACAGATTTGGTGCCTGGGAAGAGTCAACGATTTCGAACAAGGCCTGCAGCACTGAACTAAACCTCACCCTCAGAGATTGCATGTTTAGAAAGTTCACCGGGAAGGATCAAGCGAACACTGGTCTGGATTTCCCGAGAAGAAATGGTTGATTTCCTGGAGTATGAAGCAAGTTCTAAAACAAGAGTGAGTGAAAGATGTAATCAATGAGTATAGTAACACACTGGAAGCCTCTGCAGCGATACGCTCGAAGATATCATTTACAAATGAATTGAGAATGGCCATGGCCTTGTTAGAAATACCAGTGTCGGGATGCACCTGCTTGAGCACTGCGAAGACGTAAAAATAGGCACATGATGGACTAAGTCGACCAACCCTTATAGATGTAGGAGCTGTAGGTCTCCTTACGCGACTTCTTGCGCTTCTTCTTTTCTGAATCCACACCACCAGATGCCTTGCTCTTGCTGGCAGTCTTAGAAGCGTCGGACTTGACGGGTACCTTCGAGGCAGTAGAAACAGGTGCCTTTCCAGCAGTAGAGGCAGACTGATTCACATCGATAAACAATGCTAATGCATTCATGCGTAATACGGCTTACTTTTTGTGGCATCGCGAAGCTAAAAGTGCAAGCTAGTGGTCGTCGAGGAAGAAGATTTTGAGAAACGTCATTTTAAGTCGCGTCCGACACGAATTTGCGGACTTTGAATTCGCGTATCATGCGCAATCAACAGTTTAACTTTCACGTGATCAAGTGTTGCTGTTATTTATTTGTAACAAGCAAACTAGTGCCAAGACTAGTGCTAAGACACAGTGAGCCCTCAGCAGGGTGGTATCTACATTTGTAAGATAAATAATAGTTCAGAGGTAAAATGTGGAGATGTCTGGTTGAGGGAAATGTTAGAGCAGGCCAGGTTAGTAATGTTGGCTATGAGAATGGACAAAGGCCAGTGGTAGTGAATAATCTAGAAGAGAAATATTAGCATAATTATAAAGAGCACAAAAGACATGATGAAGGAGTGGTAGTCATTGCTTCTTTCTCTTTTACCACCATCTTGTATGGTAGTGCTTATAAGAGACTTAGCAAATAAATATTCTTTTACTTCAGCTTTCAACCCAATTCCTTCACAAATAGCAAGAACACCAGCTCACAAGGCAATGGACATCAACAACTTTGATGATATCAGGGAAAGGTTAACTTCTTCTAGTAAAAAGAGTTTCAAAAGTCCTTCAATTTCTTCTACTACCTCATCTATTCCATATCATGAGAAAATAGAAATCAACAATAACCTCCCAGACAAGGAGTTTACAGAACCTGTTAACAGTTCCCGACTGTCATATAAAGACAACAGTAGAGAAGGTATTCCAGTCAGTGAGGCGACTGACATTAGTTCTACCAAAAACCAACAATATGTTTCAAACAAGGCTCTAGCCCTAAAGAGCATGTCCAAACCATGAGACAAGGGTACAAATAGCAAAGACTCTAACACAAGTCAACCAAATGACACTATTAACATTCAACTACTATATAACCCTAATCAACCTATGGAACCAGAATTGTGGGACAGATTATTCCAACCCAT
>Ga0157368_1000097_pt1 | contig 38267 bp, 37 predicted proteins | sample AttbisABBM3_FD_113146 | JGI IMG/M metagenome (GOLD analysis project Ga0157368, IMG submission 113146) | Fungus gardens microbial communities from leaf cutter ant in Botucatu, State of São Paulo, Brazil - Atta bisphaerica ABBM3 | ecosystem: Host-associated > Fungi > Mycelium > Unclassified ... | reverse complement strand
TGATGGCTAATAAAAATAATAAGTATTTTAGACAATGTGTGACATCTCAATTCAGTATGAAATCTATGAAAAATATAACTCAGAACTCTTTGGATAAAGGTAAACAAGCTAATATTTCTCCACTCATTTCTCTAAGGCTGAATAAAAGTATTTTTGCCAAGTCCAAATTCTTTAAAAATAATTCCACTTCTCATTTGGATCACAAACCTAGCAATTGGTCTTATGTACAGGCCTCAAAGATCAACATTAGAAATACTTTCCCAAAACTATCTCTTTAGAAAACATTCATAAGGCCTTAAACAATACCAACAAAAGACTAAACCAAAGATCCATCAAAGAAGCAAGATATTATACCTATGAGCTTAAACAATGTGAAAAGAGTAATGGAAAAATCTAATATACATATTACTAACATTAATAGGTCATTAAAAGAAATCAAATCAGACATTTCTATTAACTACATTCAATCAGACAACAAGGAGATTGTTATCACTGCTAATAAGGTAGTAATCAAGTCTAATATGAAGGTAATAGAGAAATACATAAAAGAGTTGAAAAATACTGATTCAATAAACATTGTGAGTCTAAGATTACCACAGTTCAAATTCTACCTCAATATTTTATTTATTTTGTCAAAGATACTAACCTTCTCATCTCCCCAAACATTGTTAAAAGTATTATCAAAGATATTCACATTTTCAACAACACTGTTTTGACTTCACACCCTCAAGTTATCAAAGCTTCTTCAAAATCCAACATGGCAGTAATATGGATTGACATTTGAGATTCACAAAATGGAACAAACACAAAAAGCCTTATTAATATGTGTTTCAACATAGAATGTTATATTACCACAATTAGAGAAACAAAAATAAACCCTGGTATTCCCCAGTACAAGAATTGCTAGAAATAGAATCATACTATATTTGTGTGTCACATGCACAGAGTAAAATATCAAAAGTGCAACAGTTCTCACAAATTGATACACCATAGGAAAATAGTATGGTATTGCAAAGTAAATTTCAAAACAAATCCCCCAAAGCTTAAAACAAAGAAAGGGGAACCATGTACTCATATGTTCAAGTGTATTAACTGCAAGGGCAATCACTAAGTAGACAGCAACAATTGTCTATTTTGAAAACACAGGTTTAACTGCAACTAGTATAATAAAAAATCACAAAAGCTCTAAGAGATCAGAGCAACTGAATTTGCTCATTTGTAAGCAGTATATGACAATGATCTTAAAATCCATAAAAATACTTTCACAGAACATTTGCAAGAATAGACTTCTTACTAATACTTTTTTAGAAAACAACAAAAATTTCAACATTTTATTTATTTAAGAAACTCTATAGTCAATCATTTGGTATATCTCATTCTACATCTGAAAAAGGTAAAGAAATCATAGAAGCTCCAAATCACCTACCATAGACTATGTTTGCTAAAACATTGAATGCTGAGAATAAACACTCAAGAGTTCTCACTTATATTAACATCAGATTGACAAATCTATACTTTTCTCTAAGAAAAGACATCAATCTTGTTTTCTTTTTTAATAATGGCTCCATGTGTTTTCTCATTAATGTCTATTCAGATGATCATTTATCTGCCTTAAAGTATCTCAAAGATACTAAGGTAAATTTGAATAACATCCTAATTATAACAGGGGATTTTAATATCAGGGATAATGACTAAGATCTATCATACCTACATCATTCTATAAATGCAGATTCCTTGAAAGAAATAGCTAACAGTTTTAATCTAGAACTATCAACTCTCATCAACCAAGTATCCACTTGTTATGCTAATAATTCTCAAGATTTGAACTTGGTACTTGATCTTATGTTTCTCTATATAAATGTGGAATAATCCAACAATCATTTCATATTGCCTGACCTTCAAGATCCCTCTGATTATGCTCTTTTATCAGTCTATATTATTATTGAAGAAGAATTTATCTAGGAGAAAAAACTAGCTATTATCAAAAATAGTAAGAAAGAAAATGAATTTGTAAATGAATTGAAGAATAGGGTCAGTGGTATTGAAATGGCTAACATTCACAGTCATGAAATGCTGTAGGCAGCAACATATAAATTTGTTTCTATTACTAAGAAGCTCTAGTATAAACATTCCAAACATGTCAATATCACTAAACATTCTAAGATATGGTAGAATGAAGAATGCAGTAGGAATTTATCTGAGTATTGAATATCTAGAAGAACAGACTGGATCAAATATAGTAATATAGTCAAAACAGCTAAACATACCTTTTTTGACAACAAGATTCAAGAAATTGCATCAACTAACAAAAGACTATGGGACCTGATAAACTGGATCAAAAAACACAAGCTACCTACTATGAAAGCTATTAAATACAATAGTGTCCTTGCAATGAACTAAATAAATTATGGCAAGCCCTCCATCAGTCTTACAATGCAGCTCAAGATAGACTAATAAACTTCTAACTTTTGGACAAAGTTCTACCACATCAAAAACAGAATGACCTCTCTTTTTCAAAGTGAAGCTCATTGATACAATCAGAAAATGTAATAATTTGTCTACTTCAGATTCTGATTGTATTTCCTGAAGCTATCTAAAAGCACTGGTCAAAAATAATAAATGTATTACAAATATTGTTAACATAGCTAATTCTTATGTCAACCTTAGTTATTGGTCCTCCCACTTCAAGAAGTCAACATTGATTATTATTCCAAAGCTGAATAAGAATTCCTATGACACTTCTAAATCATTCTAACCTATTGCTCTTATCAACACAGTAGGCAAATTGATTGAAAAGATTATCAGCAATAGAATTCAAGTTCATTCCATCACTTTAAATTTCATCCACCCAAACCAAATAAGTGGTATCAAACAACAGTCAACTATAGATACTAGTATTTTCTTACTTTATATGTATAGGTGGTCCAAAGGTCTTTATATAAGCACCCTAGCTTTCAACATCACTTAGTTTTTCTCTTTCCTAAATCATCAGCTTCTTCTGGTGATTTTGAATAAAGCTGGTTTCAATTCTTGGATTTCTTTCTTCTTTTCTAATTATTTAATTAATAGACAAACTCAATATGTGTGGAACTATTTTGTTTTCTTATTCTTTAAAGCTGATATAGGTATAGGACAAGGTTCTGCTCTTTCTTCTATTCTTTTTACCATTTACATTGCTTTTATTTTTCACATTTTCAAAAAAAGATCAAAAATACTCTTATCTTCTATTTTAGTCTTGTCTCTTTTATTTGTAAATAATAGTCTTCTTATTTCTCAAGAAAAGAGTTATGAAAAATCCAACACAAATATTTTTTGTAGTTATAGTGTCATCTCTTCTTTTTGTAACCAGTTTGGACTAGCTATCAAGCATGACAAGTTAGAGATATTCCATTTCTTCAGATTCACAAAGAATACTCAACTGCCTCCTCTAGACCTTTGACCTTTAGAAGAATATACTTTATCCAAAAAATATGTAATGATATCTCAGATTCCACTTTGATAAGAGACTTTCTTTTTGCCAACACATTCACTATTATGCAAACAAAGCCCTTTTCATGATTAAAGACATGAAGATGTTGGGCAACTCAAACAGTAAATTATCTCTAACATACAAATGACTTCTCTACAGAATAACTATACTCTCCATAGTGTTATATGAATTTTAACTATGGTACTTCAAAGGAGTGCCACTTTACTAACTACTTAAGAAGCTGAAGAAAATGCAGAGGAGAGTGGCATTATAGGTTATAGGAGCTTTTTATATCTTACCAACCTAGAGAGTTGAGGCCATTACTAGACTTATTCCTATTCAATTCCACTTTGACAAGATCATAGGTTGACATTATTTACAAATAGCATCTTTTTCTAAACAATATGCTATTAACTCTATTCTAGATGAACATCATTCTAAGAAGGCTTTGCAATATTGTATAGCTATAATGTTTCTTACAAACAAACAATAACTAAAGTTTAAGAGTCCTATTATCAACAATCATCTAAATAATATCTTTCCTTTGTTTGATAGCCTTAATATAAAACTTACTTCAGGTTTCCATTTGGTAAACAATTTTTCTGACTGCTTTTCTTTTATTTCAGTCAGTCAAAAAGATTTTGAAGTACTAACTGCCCATTATAATAAACTGGATGATATCTATAAAGATTCTCTTATTAATCAAGACACTGTGCTCATCATAACAAACAGTATCAAGAACAACATTGCTACCTCAATTTCATATATTTTCAAAGGCTAAGAAATTATCACCAAATCTATTCATCATACAATGAATATGACTTCTACTAAAGCAAAAATATTTGCTATCAGATGTGGTATCAATCATATTATCCATCTACAAAATGTTACTCAAATTGTTGTCATTACTAATGCTATCCTAGCAGCCAAACAGATCTTCAATTCATCTGTTTATCCATACCAACTCCATTCCATTGCAATATTGAAGGATCTCAAAGAATTCTTTACTACAAATTCTGACAATTCCATTATGTTCTGAGATTGTTCTGAAAGTATCAAGTGGTCTCCCCATTTACTAGTTGACAAAGATTTAAAGTGGCTCAAGATTGATCCTGTATTCCCAAGTAAATTATCATAGAAGTTCAGCAGAAAGAAGATTGTAATTCTATTATTTGCAAATAGCAGATGTATTTCCAAGCTTCAGAATACAAAGAGAGAAACTTTCTTGACTTAAATAATAATAATAACTAACCTATCCAGGATACTTATACTAAAAACAGTGCTTGGCTGAAACACTTCAAATCTTCAAATTCAATGTGTGCTCATACTACTAGATTGGTCACAAACCATGCACCAATTGGCAAATATAGGCTTAGGTTCTTCCCCAAGGAATCTATTGCTTGTCTGTATAGAGAATATCCCATCAAAATGAGGAGGCATATTCTTCATGAGTATCTATGGTATAAAAAGTCTTGGAATCTGAAAAGAGAATCTCTGAAGGACATTCTTACTTTCTTAGAGTTCAATCCTGGAGCCTTTTGCTTCTAGGAGAACATTACTTAACTAGAGGTCTCCTCTTGTCATTATTTTTCTCCTTTTCTTTTCTTCTTTATTTAAGTAGTTATGTTTGTAATTACTACAGTCTACCACCACATCCAGTGTAATAAATTGTTGATTGAAAAAAAACAAAAAAGGACATGTGACCTATGGTAATTATATATTGTTCTCATGGTAAACACATGAACTTTAGGGTAGTGTAAGTAAACCTTCTGCTTTACCTAAATTCAAGTCTGTAGCATCTACCAAAGTCTGAGTCAGTCTTACTGTTCTCTCATTCCCCAAGACCTATACTGATGTTCCACTGCAACACCATCAGATTTTCTTGACCCCACAGTACTTCCACAGATACCTACTCACTCCCTCACAACCATTGACCTGCCTTCTCCAGCCATCAACCAATGAACTTCCACTGTCTGGCAATGTTTCACTGATGTTTCAAACTATACAGCTTCATCATTCTGTAGTTAGGTTACCAAATGTTCCACCTGATGTCCCACTTGATTGGTATAGACTCCTAGGTACTTAGAGTAGCTATTATCTCTAGGAAATTCTATCTTGTTCTCTTAAGATTTTCCTGGAAGTGAGGTCATGTATGTAGCACTGTTGGATGATAGCATTTAGGATTTCCCTGAAGTTGTAAACTCCACTGAAACATTATGGTCTTTGCCCAGTTGCCCTAACAGATAGGGTAAATTAAGAGTATAGACCATCATATAACAGTATACATAATCTATGAATAAAGCAAGAATTTCTTGTTGAATTCTTCTTGTAATCTCTATAAGAGTTCTATTGAGTAACTACTTAGTACATTCTTAAGTTGTCCTAACTTGTGGTTGCCACAAAATAGGTGTAGAAGCTCTAAAAGAAGGTGTTCTGAAAAGTTCAAGACTAATGGAATTTGCATAAGATTTATTTTCATTATCAGAGTTGTTGCTGTCTTAAAGAGAAACACTAAGAGAAACCTGAAGTATTATTAGAGATGATTCTACCTCAACAGTTAGTTTAGGCTGTTCATCACCATCCGATGCATCTGAGAGAGATAACAATTTTGAGAGCAATGATATTAAGCTAGTAAGTCGAGACAGTATTAAGAGTGTCTTGAGCTTGATAAACATGTGAAGTATCTTTTATCAAAATCTATCATCACAGTTTCCAGACCAGAACTCTGAAATTGAAGCGAAAGGAAGATGGGAAAAACCATCATTACCAACCAGGATCGAATGCAGAGATTTTTTCCTTGATTTTCACGACACCACCGTTTTTACCAATGCTCAGGTTCTCCCCTGTCAGATACGACTCACACAACTCATTCCTTGTCCTCTCCTGTTAGATTAGGTGGGGATATGATCATGCCCCACCAATGTGTTACACTCTCCCAAACTCGAGATTGACTTCAGCGATCGACCCAGAGAAGGAGTGTATTCAACAATCATCAGCTGCCCTTCTGTTCTCCTTGGCGCCATTCTCCACCGGGAGGGATTGGTGCACACCAGAAAAGTCAAGATTGCGCCTGCGCCTTTGATCTTTCGTGAATCAGATTTGATGAGGGCTAGGCTAGAGAGTCGCAGCATGGACAGCACGAGCGGAATAATTAGAGATGAAGAGAAAATCCAAGCCAGGACATGGGTCAGGAGTGAGGCACAGGCCAATTAATAGTGCAGCCTTGAATATTCCAACTCTGGCACAAGATGTGATAAACAAAGAGTGTAAGGTGACTAGACATGCTTCACTCTTTATGTAGCTATTAGATGTTACCCAGAGTTAAGCGTTGAATAAACCGAGCAGAATGACTAGGACATGGATCATGGCTAATTCAGGTTGCATGGAAAACGCGAATGCGACCGTCGCTGGTTGCTTCGCAGTAGCGGGGTTACATTAGGAAAAACTAGGAAATTAAACAAGAGATATCGTCTCTCTCGATTTCACTCCATCAGTTTCGTCTCCGATTCTTCGATGACCTCTAGATTAGCATGGGAAATCAACCCCCTCTGATATCGGTGAGAAGAATACTCACCATGATCTATCATAGGAAATTCGCTCTACTCGCGTGATCTTTGTCTCCGTTTATTGAGGTGGGAAATATCAATATCTTCTTCCTGCGCATTCCTCGAAATGGATTTAGGCTTGTGTTCCTCATAATGAAACTTCTCTTCCTCGGTTAACGGCCTCCAGACCCACACGAGAACCTCGGCTGGATTTTCAGGAGAGGCACTGCTAGTCCCTGGCTCAGCTTTCTTCGAGACCTTGCCTTTCTTCACTTTGTGCACGGGCGCAGTGACTTCCTTGCGTAGGACAACTTTCTTGATTTCACCGCTCCTTTCCAGGGCTGGCAGGATGGACTTCTTCAGGAACCTAAGGCGTAACAAGTGAGTAATTCAAAGTTATGATGAGAGTTTTTGCTCACACTTTTGAACGTATAGGATGAGAGTTATTTGGTGGGATAGCAATCCCTTTAATTCCACCAGGCCCGTCAACCAGTCGGGGGTCGCCTTCAAAACCTTCCGGAGCGGGGATTTCAGAAGCAAGCTTGTAAACTTCAGCAGTCGAGAGTCCTGGCCCAAATACATTGTTCCGGAGGAGACTGCGGACAATAACGAGGCCTTCTCGAAGGACACGACTGTGATTTAAGGTGCCCTGCGCGAAGATGCTCATAGCTGAGGAGTGAAGTCACAAAAATTTGCTTACGTCAGCATGGGCCTCGGGAATGCTTTCCTGGCATTGCTTGCTCTAATAGCCTTAGACAAATAACTGTAGTTCCTTCTTGTCTCCCACAATGCCTCCAAAGCCCAAGCGCCAGTGTTCAGAAATCGTGCGATCTGACAACTCATCATGCAGCGAGACTCAGGAAGGATCTGATAACTCTGAGAATGAAACTGAAGAGGACGATTTTCCAATGACCTCGCCTGCCAAGGGCCAGGATTCGTCGATCATAGTTCAAACCTCCTTTGACGCCTATTTCATTCACACTGCCTCGCGTGCCCAAACTTCTTCCAACGTTTTTTCGAATCTTGTTCTTCCTCTATCTATGGAAGAGTACAAGGACGCTATCACTCGCGCGAAACCTAGACTCCAAGGACCTCAGTCAATCATTACTGTACCTGCCATCCGCAATAATCTATTTTCACGATTTCTACTCGAACTCGAGGAAGGGTTTAATATCCTCTGCTATGGCTATGGCTCCAAACGTCAACTTCTGAATCAATTTGCTACAGACATTTGTGCCAAGAAAGGGCACGTCGTTATTGCTAACGGATTTCAACCTAATTTTACCATCAAAGACCTTCTTGATCAGCTGGAGAAAATACCAGGTATCCTGGATGCGGATATTTCTGCATCGGCACCCGGAAAACGCGCTTACAGAATATCCCAATTCTTTTCTCCATTGTCCACAGACACACAACAACTACCCTGCCTGTTTGTTGTCATCCACAGCATCGATTGCCCAGCTCTCCGCACACCCCGTGCTAAATCAATTCTCTCACTCCTAGCACTGACATCCAGAATTCACATCATTGCATCAATAGACCACTTGAACGCAACACTCATTTGGTCCTCATCTGAATCCACCACCCGTAAATCCTCATATCAACATCCACATTCAACTTCTTCGTCAAAATTCTCAGAAAGTCTGATGGTGCCACGCGGCTTCTCCTGGCTCTACCATGATGTAACTACACTCTCATCATACGATTTTGAATTGAGCTACATCGACCATACTTCTCTGTCGTCCGCACACGGTGGTGGGTCACGCAAAAAGGCTGATTTCACATCCGTGCTCCCATCTGCTTTCAATCCCTCCATGTCTCTCCCAGGAGGAGGCATGACCAACATGTCAGAGACAGCCGCCTTACATATCTTGGCTTCTGTTACGCAGAAAGCTCAGAAACTATTTACGTTGCTGGGAGAAAGGCAATTGGACGCTCTTGAAGAACTAGGTAACGGTGGTGGCACGAATATGGCATCAGGAGACCCGCAAGCCACAGCAATAGGTTATGATGCATTGTTCAATCTCGCTCGTGGGGAGTTTGTTGCGACAAATGATACTGCACTCCGTGCACTCTTGAGTGAATTTCGAGATCATGGACTTATTGTGTCAGCGCAGGGTGCTTCGGGGAGTGGTGGTGAAGTCTTGTGGATTCCATTGAGGAAGGAGCGGTTAGCGAGTGTATTACAGAATATACGGGAGCAGGGACAGCGATAACGTTGATTGAGAAAAAGTAAACGAAGTGTTGTGTGGGCTGTGAGTTCAAGGAACATCACTGCATTGATTCCACGTGTAAACTAAAGCTAATCATTTTTGACTAGAACTGCCTCTATATTTTGTCCGGCTTTCCGTACAAGACGGTAGGTTGTAAGTTTTTACGGACAACGTCAAAGTGTCTGGGGCGCAATTAAGCACGACAACTCTCCAACAACTGTTATGCGTCTCGATACTTCGAAGAGTATGAGGTCAATGCAACGACCAGTCCTTCGAGTAATTCCTCACAAGTTTCCCGCAACGCACATCATCTATCGATTGATCAAAAGCTCAGGCTTCTTGAACTCCGCTATCTTGGGAATCCCAAATTCGCGACGATCTCTTTCGAAGTTCATTCTATTTTTGAGGTATCATTTAACACGAGCAACAATACTCACTTGTGCTTTGTTAAATATTATCATCAACTTTTGTCCAGAAATCTAAAAGTATGATTGTATAAACAGGTGGTGATACTCTCCCTTTGTCCCTACCAGATCTAAACTCAGTCTAGATCTTGACTATGCTGAACCGTAAATATTTCCAGAGGTGTTTGCAGTACGACAAACTTACGACAAAAGCCTCATTGATGTATTGATGACATACGCATGGCCAAACAGATGTAAAAGTAGTACATATTATTATAAGTTACTATCTATACTATCTTCGGCATGTTTGACTTCGGAGAGAAGGAAATTAGCTATCATTCACACTGTACACAACGACAGTATCTTCCTGATTACCATCTTAAACAATACAAGACGCGGAAACTAACAATATTCAACTCCCTGCTCCCTCCAAGAAACCCACAAAAAAACCTCATCCTAGATTATACTTTATATCGTACAGTAACATAAAAACTAATTCAGTCTTTGCATTTCCAAGCCTCAGTCATCCAGAGCAGCCTTCTTTAAAGTATCTTGCCAATCAAGACCCAATCTTGATAATGTTTTACTCCGTGCTTAATATACATCAGCAATAAGAAAAATGATCAAAGAGATAAAACCAAGGGAGACGCACCAAAAATGGCCAGTACCTCCTTCAACAAATCTCTCTTCCCGAACCCAGCAATAGTCGGCCTCCATCCATCATCTCTTCCTGGTCGCCTACACCAAAATGAGTCCAAGAAAAAGAAACTTGAACATCGATACACACCAATAAATCGGCCCAAACAAATCCTTAATCAGCTCTTCTGCCTTCCACCTAAATCCTTCATCCGCAATCTTCCTCGCATACGTATACAGTGCCTGTTTATACTCCGAAGGGCTATCCAATGTTTTCGCAGCATACATCCTCGTCTCCAGATGCCCAAGTGTAAGCGCTTCGGTCCACCATTGCGGTTTCTCCCCTCCTTCCGATGTTCCAGAGTTGTTGTTGTTGTTGCTACTGCCGCTATCGTTCCCATTTACCATATTCGCAGTCGTCGTGGGTGGTTTCATATGCGTATCATTACAATAGCCTTCCACGTACGCAACCAATCCTTCCCGTGACGCACCTCCGCCACCAGTACCACCACCGCTCAAACCACTATTCGTCGCCGCTGCGCGTTGACGATTCCATCCCCATGCGTCCGAGCCCTCTGCCCACCATCTATCGGCCAACTTAGTAAAACAGCCTAGGGCGATATCGTATGTGTACACCACGGCATTCGAGCATGAAAGCATTGAAATGCCATTGGAACGTGTTGAAACGCCCGTGAGGCGTGTATTCGGAGAAGAGCTGAGGAGAGGGAGAAGGGATACAGAAGAAAAATTGGATTTTTGAGTTTTAACATTCCTGATATACGTGAATGAGCGGTGGCGGTCAAAAATATGGAAGAGCCTACCAGGAGTAGAGCTGTCCATCTGCGGTGACGATCATCAAACAATGCTTATTCGCGTCCATATAGGATGCTGGAGAGCCCAGCGTCAATGTTGGCAATAGCCTATGACGCACAGAGTTGTTAACGTCATACAGTAACTGAGAGAATTCAGACTGACCGTCGACCAGTATGCGAATAAACATGAACGCTCCCATCTTGCATCGCAACCGCACAAAAGACGTTCGTTGCTTTTGCCAACAACACTGGTGAAGGTACATAATCCAACCACTGTATTTCTTTGCTTCTCGCAAACGTGATCCTCGTTTCCGCTATCCACAGGAACAAGCCGTAAGCAGTACACATTATCTCTCAGCATGTGTGACTCACCGCTATCTTCGTAATTCCACACTTCCAAAACCTCATTCGTAACACCCTCGACTCCAGCACTCATGTACGTCATAAGCGGGGGTACGTTCAACCCTAACTCTTCTCTCCCTTCTTTCCACATACCACCGGCACTGGCACTAGCACCTCTAGTAGTAATGGGTTTAACAACATCAACATTCCTTTGTACATTCCCACCCAAGTTCCTCACAAATAATGATTTAGCCTTCTGCGCATGGATTTGCGGATCACGACTAGCTGTATCAAGGGAGGATATTGGAACGTTGTCCGTCAACGTATCTATATCTACGTCCATGTTCCAATCTCGAGAGGACTGTAAAGGTTCGAACAACTGCTCGGCTGGAGATGGGAATTGACCTTGATTGGTTGACATTGGAAGGCATGATGAAGAGGGTGTACGCTGCTGTTGCACTGCAGATGTTGAGTGAATAAGACCATTTGTCGAAGCGGAAGGTATCAAAGAACCGGAAAGATTGACGCGTTTCTTCTTCTTGTTGCTCTTTTTCGCAATAAGAACGTTGACGACCTCCGGTCCTCCACTAGCAGCGAAATCATTCAAAGAACCGGCAGCAGTAGTATTATTTTGCATGGATGTAGCGGTGGTAGAGGTATGAGAAAAACCCTCGGGAATGGGCGGTGTCTTAAACCCGAATTTAGCGAGATATTGCTCTTGAACAGAGTGTGGCGCTATCCCTTCTAGTTCGTCTGGGTCGAAATTGAAAACTCCTATCGTACCGTCCGAGGAAGCCGCGTAGAGCGTAAGACCATCCCAGGACCTATACGAGCTCGGTAGTGAGAGAAGGGCGAGCGGGCCTCAAGGATGACGCACCAACTCAAATCCATAATCTGCCTTTCAAAAACTTCTTTAGCCACGATAAGTGGTCTTGCTGATTTGGTCTGCCAGATCGATACAGATCTGTCATCTGCACCGAGAGCGACTACAGAACATATGTTTGCAGTCGCGACAGGTGCAGCCGGGTTTCGAAGGAAGATATGGGGGTTGTAGGCCTGCCGTGCAGAGTTACATTGAGAGGATGAAGCAGTGAAAGAGGCCTACAGCTACTTCAATGGTATTCTCATGTCCTACAAGACTGATTTCTGAGGTCCAGGTGCTACGTGTAATAACAGCAGCGATAAAGACGAAGCCTTTGTTATTGGTTGCATTGGAAGCCGTGATATGTGCGCCATCAGGAGACCAGCTAGACACAGTATTGAATTCAGCAAAACAAATGGTAGACAAAATAAAAGCACCTCAGACGTCTAAAGAAAGTGCTTCCGGGAGAATCCTCGAAAGGCTTTGTGACTTCAGCTTCTAGGTCCCAATCGGTTGTTCGCCAGATCTTGACAGACCTGTCGTCAGACTGAGTAGCGAGAAACTCGCCGACAGGGTCCCAGCACACGCCTTTAACGAATCCCTGGTGCTGGTCGATCTTGTGCAGTCGTTCTGTCATCTATGAGCCCGAGTAGGAAAAAGAGAGGAAAGACTCACCGAGAGTGAATCCACACCAGATTATTACTGCAGAGTCGAGTCCGACTGATGCCAAGTACCTGTCTCCAGATGACCATGCTAGATCGGTCACGTCTGGTAGAATATAATACAATATATGAAAATGTGTTTGGAAAAGTGGAACGCCACATACCGCTCTCGTGGCCTGGGAGTCGTTTCAGAGGCTTCCAGCCTTCCACATTCACCTCTTCCGAGCCCCAGACCTTCCCACGTGCGTTCCTATCACAACATCACTCCCGACCTAGTACCTAAACCAAAGAAAGAACATACGGGTCAAGGTCCCAAATCATGACAATCTCATCATCACTTCCACTAGCCAGCCATCGTCCCGAGTGAGCCCAACGCACTGTAAGTACTGGTCCCGTGTGCATCGACAGTGTACATAGCGATTTCGGCGGTTTGCCTGACTCCTCGCTTGCCGGACTGAGTATTGGTTTCGTACTCCAGATTCGCACTTTGGCGTCAAGACCGCCGGTAGCTATGCGAGAACCATCCGGATGGACATGCACAGAAAATATGGATAGACGTTTTGGATTTGAGTCACTCTTTGCAGAGTCTCTGTGGATGACCCATGCCGGCTTGGTGAAATGCATGGTGATGGTCGAAAGCGGTTGTTTTCGGCTGTGATTGGCCCGCGCCGTTTTCGGCAATCATATCTATACCTACTCCATTGTTTTGGGGTTTTGTTTGTTTTTCTATTTCTATTTCTATATCTGTGTCTACTGGAGAACTGGCTCTAGAACTCGTATAATTACATCTCGGGCTCAATCAGACTGCAACGATAGAGCATGACACATCGCATGATCACGACTAAGATACATGGTCACTCCCTCTTGCGCCATATCTCCTTCCCCACACGCCATTCTGATCGTGCCCAGTATTGCCACCGGAATTTCTACCACTCTTATCTATATTTCCAAGATCAGGGAGAGAATACGAGCGCTTGTGTGACTACCCCCTGGAATGTCGTGATCAACTGGTTGCTGAGCTTAAAACCCGGACAGAACTAATGATTCGAGCACTCTTACTTGAACCATGCCCCTAGGTGTTACTCGACCAGTCCTCCTCGCAGAAGAACTGGTAGATCAGCCAGTCCTTTCCCGTTTCTCTAGCCCCAATTCCGAACCTGGTGCCAACACCCCTAAGTCTTGCTCTTCCATCTCCAGCCTCCCAGCCAAATCTACTCTCGCTAATGAAAGACCCTGTTCTTTGGCCAATCATGACAATCTTGTTGATGACATACCTAAACCCATCTCCCTAGCTTCCTTTCTCTCCCGCTTTGTCCCCTTCTTGCACAACAAATCAGCTAGCCCAATAGATTTGGACGCAACAGCAACGAAACGCAGTGTCTACGATGATCCTAATCTCGCACAATATTATTGGCCTAAGGAAGACTATGAGAACTTACATAGGTTTGATGTGACCGCAAGATGGACCATTCGCGAGGAGAGGGTGAATCTGAGTTTCTTCTGGTGTAGCCCTTGTGTTGATATAGCGTGGGATGACGCACACGACAGGCTTTGGTCCGGAAGATTGATTGGAGAGTTATGCTCTGGGGTACGTTGGACTGTAAAGTAGGGGTGTATCTGAAACTAAGAACTGATGTGGAATATTTCTTCCTGTAGCCGCAATAAGCTTCTCAGCGCTCAACCTCGATAGAAGCAATATCTCTCAAGCAAACACGGATAACTTTCTACCAGATTTGGGTATGATCACGGATGGTAGGACCTCTCTTCTACCTGATGGTCAAACTCATTTACATTTCCCATGTAGACTACAACTTGGGTAACGCAATATTCCGCCTCTCTTTCCTCTGCGCCGAGTTGCCTTCTCAACTCGTATCCAAAAAGGCATGCTGTTACGGCCCTCAATGCTCTCCATGACCTCAACCATCGGTTTTTATATATAGGTCGGACCAGACGTCTGGATCCCAATTCAAATGTGTATCTGGTCAATCATCACCATGTCCCAATTTTGGTTGCGCAACAGAACGGGTTTTCTGATCTGCCGGGCATTACTTGGGTAAGTTACCCAATTCATGCCAAGATCTCTCCTCATCATTGTTGTTCGGTCATCTTTTCGACGACCTCATTCTATCAGATTCGTACAGGGTGGCTTTATTCCGGACTTGGTGCTCTATCTCTCCTGTATGCTATCCCTTCCATCAAAGCACTCTTCTCATAATTATAAAATCAGACTTTTACAATAAATACGAACTTCCATTCCGCCTTGCCTTGTTTTGGTTCTCCTCAGATGCATGCAATATCGTTGCAAGTTTCCTCGCATTTGGTATTTTGCGTATGAGGGGTGTAGGCGGGCACGCAGGCTGGCGGTGCGTTTCCTCCCCGACCTATCGATGTCACCTGCTGATGGATTCACATGGATACATAGGTGGCTATTCTTAATTGAAGGTCTAATAACTTTCGCTATCGGTTCCGCCACATTCTTCATGATGCCACCTTCTCCAACCCAAACAAAATCCTGGTTTCGGCCGAATGGATGGTTTACTGACCGTGAAGAAGTTATTGCTACCACTAGAATCCTACGAGACGACCCGACCAAAGGCGATATGCATAACCGTGAAGGTCTGACTTTGAAGCGTATGTGGCTCGCATTGAAAGATTATGATATGTGGCCGCTATATATCATGTACGTCGCACCTGCCCCTTCATCTACTTGGGAATTCGATTTTGACTTGATACATCATTTACAGTGGTTTAACATTCGGTATCCCAGTAGCACCGCCCACTCAATATCTCACTCTCTCATTACGTCAACTCGGCTTTGGGACCTTTGAAACTAACTTGTTGACAATCCCTTCAATAATTGGAGGAATGATAACGCTTTGTGCGATTACGCTTCTTTCTGAAGCTTTCCATGAACGCACTTATCTCTCTATGACGGAAACAGCATGGATGCTTCCGTTTCTCATTGCATTATACACATTACCAGATTTTCCTAATCAGTGGGTCTTCTATGTGCGTAAGCCCTCTTAAGCCATACACCCGACAAACTTATGGTTATGATCCCTTTCAGGTCCTATCATCGCTATTATTGATGTATCCCTACTCGCATGCGATTCAAGTTGGCTGGTGTTCACGAAACTCAGGAGCCGTAGCTTCTCGTACCATCAGTGCATCAATATACAATATGTTCGTTCAAGCTTCAGCAGTTATCTCGGCTAATATATACCAATCAAATGACGCCCCACGATGTACGTCCCTTCTCCCCTTCAATTCTCCGAATCAGATTTCAAATACCGATAGATCGACGAGGAAATATATACTTGATGGCTATTGCAGCTTTTAATTTGATCATTCTTTATCCTGGCACAAGGATGTATTATATCTTCAGGAACAACCAAAGAGATAAAATTTGGAATGCCATGACTGAGCGAGTACGTAAAAACCGTTCTCCCATGAATGCACGAATGCTGACTTGATGCTGCGACGGTTTCGTATAGGAAAAAGCAGAATATCTAGCTACGACAACGGATATCGGGAATCGGAGACTCGATTTTCGATTTGCTTACTAAGGTTGACAAGCAGTAGGCACTGTGGGCCTAAAATCGATTGAGGTAGAATCTACATAATCACATATATGATATTGGAAAAAAATGAGAGAATTGTTTCCTTCCGATACGCCTGTTGTGGCGGTGAGTTTGAAAAACGATCGTTTGAAACAGTGCTTGAAGGCGCTTGTACAAGACAAAATGTAAGATATTGGGGCAACAACCCGGGTTCTTTCGTTTGCAGTGGGGACACATTGCGGTCTGGGGATTGCGGTCTGGGGCTTATTGCTTATTCATCAAATCGGCTGAAATGGTAGGAGCATTGGTATTAAATACGTCGTGGAGAAGAAACAAAGCAGTAGCAGACCTTTCCGTTTCCTTTCCAACTGAAGCCAGTAGCTCTGCGCGACGCGTTTCCAGAGTTTTCCGCCTGGCCTCTTGCATGCGACGCGCAGTTATATATGGACACTCGATCTCGATCAAGCTTCGGAAGTTTTTCTTCTCTATCATCTCGTCAATTGTCAATTTGGTGTTTTTCCCTATGGCACGATCAATCGAAGATTCGAGGTCCTTCAGGTCATTGACAGAAAGTCCCGAGATGATGGACAACATTTCATGACCAATAACGTCCCTCCTCGAAATACGCTCGTACGACCGTAGCACCAGTAGGAATGATCCCATAAAGAAATGACACCCGACCCAGTGAGATTTTCGAACGCGAGAAATAGCACTGCGGGTGAATGCTTGCGATAGGTGATGGGATAATGGCGGGGGTCTTGGTTTCGGAGACTCGTAGAAACCCTCTGGGATTTCGGTAGACTTACAAGAGCAAGAGCGAGAAACGATCATAAGGAGGTAGAGAGAGGTATAGACCACGATGTTAGGTACTTGACATGTCCAGATGATGCGATAAATATAGTTTTCGAGAGATTCCAAGGTATCTGGTAACGCGAGAGTGGAAGAGACAGACACAGGTGTTCTTGAACGAAAGCCCAAAGTGGTAGAGGTAATAAACGAATTTATTGCCTTGGCCATCTGGAAGAGGACTACAGATTGACAGACATCGGTGTCAGGCGATGACTTGAAAACTGAGCCACCTGTAAGTATGAAGTAAAGGAACAAACAGAACAGTCATTTACGTGTCGGCGAACATCCTTCATGGGGCATTTCCGGGATATTGAATGATCGATCTGGTGTTAATAACGGATGCGACATCTTCCTCAAAACATTTGTCTGAAGAGTGATTTTTGACTCCATCCTGTAGCAAAGAATATTTTCGGTAGGGACAGAAATCACTGGGAGGATCGAAGGAGTGAAATTTGGGAGAGGTGACCGCCCTACGGTATTTATGCCACCAGGAAGTTCCAGAAAACACATTTCAGGGTCGGTGGGACACAATACGAAACAGGACTAAAAATTGCACAGGGTCGAGCGATCAACATTACAATCCACGCTCCTCGTGGGTAGATGCCCAGATGACACCAAGTGCGGATGGCTGTGAAAGCAAGTAGCGATGAAATAATCGTTGAAAGCGATTCCAAACGAACGTCTACGAGCGTCTAATTGACCAGACTGTATACATCATTAAAGCAAAAAAGCGGTGTGGGAGGATAACTCCCACGGTGGAACCGCATCGTTGTTTAATCTTGGCAACCCGATCGCCCCGACTCGTGGGAAAGGTGTCAATAACTCTAGCACATTAAGATCGATAAATGTCTCTTCTCCATACCAGCCTGGCTGGAGTATCTAACAAGCAATTACTTGATGATTCAAAAATGCTAATTGTCCATTAAAATATGATACTGGATATCTGTCAAAACAATTTGCTAATCGGAGTTATGATCGTGAGCACTTATGTGCTAAGTTTATCGATCACAGATCTATTTGCCGATTGACATGGTGTGTTCGACTCCCACCTTCTGTACCTGGTGGTGGTGATGGTGGCGATAAAATGCACACACCAAGAAAAGTTTCGGCCAGGGAGCAGAGTGGAGCCACAAGTTTGTAGTCGGGTATGACATGTCATAAACAATAAAGAAGTGACCATGAGGACAAGCAATCCTCGGCAACCATATTTATCATCCAATCAAGCATCACTGCAGTTCTTCCTCTCAAGTGACCCCGCTCTATTATTGTCATATTGGGGTTCTATGGTCGGCGAGTGTTAATGATTATTACGGGAGGTGGTTGTGTCATAGACAGAAAGGTATTTTGCCAGCCGTGGCGGAAGATGACCTGTTCTAGACCTCTGACTTCCTACGTTTTTTTAATTCGACTCCCGTTTAGTTTCCTCCACCCTCAGAGAAGGTTCACATTTTCTTGGGAAATGATCTATTCATGTTTTTTCTCTTAGAGACAACTTATACAAGCCTCAGCACTTTTGCCGACCGACATATTGATCATCCTCTCTCCTGGTTACTCTCACGATAAAGGTTATCCAGAGGTACATGCAAGATATGGGATTGCTTCCTATACTTTTCTGGCACGCATCTCCACTGTCCTAGCCGATCTGAGGTCCTGAACTTGAGAACAGGATATACCCTCTCGAACGTTGTCCCTGTCAGATGTTGAGACAAAGGACCAAGCTGAGACTTCGTCCAGAATAGGGCTTCTAGAATCGCTGCCTGTCGTCCTAAATACTCTATATTCTTTGGCAATGTCATAAACAACCCACTGCATCACTCTGCATGGTTATGGAACCTGGAAACCAATACTGCCTCTCGTTTGGTCGTTTCAGACACTCTTTGTGCTACAGGTGCATTTGGTTAAGTCCTCATTCATCCTTAATATCAATGGAAATGTAGATAATGCTTGCGGTGGGAGGATGGCTCTGAGGATGTTGCAGTCTTGCCATGGTTCCGTTGGCGCTACGTGCCATCTTATTAGATTGAGGCCATGTTACGTTAACCTTCTCCAGAAAACCCGTAGCTACACCACTGTTGTGTTTTATTCCCTTATGGTTCGGACAGCGTCTCAGCACTAGCGGTTAATAAGGCTTATTCCGAAGAAAAGATCAAGTCACTTACTTCGGTTCTCAAAGTGTAGATTATCCGCATCTTAGCACTGTAGTTTGTTTTGTTTGTCACAGAATGCAAATGTAGACCACGAAAAAAAGACCATCTCACGTGGACTGAGACACGCTGGTATCCATCAGGTGCAAGGATATTTGACGGCTCTTTGGTCCTTCTTTTCAAAGGTACTGCTAGTTCATTGATGAAACAATTGGCGGACGTTCAGTATATCATCGTCCAATGAAAATCCGATCAACAATCCGTAGTCTATTACGAAAATAGACGGCGGGCCTCTCGGACCTCTCTCTTCAAGTACCGGAGCGTTCTTTCTCAGTGAATCTTTTTCTTCAGTGAGAAGTTGGGGTCTGCATTTCCGTCGGCAGTAAAGGATCTCATCCTGACAAATCTCATTTTGATTCCTTCGCGCTTCCAGATGGCAAACTATTCAAAGTAGCTATTAATTAAATAATCATCGAGAAGGATGGGACGATTCTACCAGAGGCACTCAATCGTGTTTTTAGTCCTTATGACGGCATGGTAACTCTTTTGCCTCTCCATCATCCTGACTACACTCTGGGAATACTGTGGTTGTTCCAACTAGCCAGCTTTCTTCTCAAGATCCTGCTTCAGATCAGTGCAGCAGAATAACTGTCACTCCGGAGGAGATCAAGCATGACCAGCAGGCTGAAAGGATGTTAGAAGGCATGAGATAATGTCGACGCCAAGCGGTAAGGTATTCATCTCAAACAATTTCCGCTCTTGTTGGCTTTTCCAACACTGATCATTCTGTGCGAGTCAACTATATTCTCCGGATGCACCTCTTGAAAAGCACGTCAGAAACACGAAGATGCTAATAACTCGACTTTATCAGCCTAGTAAGGTCAGCATTATTGTTCTCGATCTACGCTAGTGACTAACCCTTGGCCTGACACTATCGTTTCCGTATTCTACTTGCTAGGTCAAAATTTGACGCCGACAATACAATTTACCCTAGGTAACCTTTCGGATAAGTAGACCATCATTGCATTGCCTGTTCGAGGTGAACAATATCCAACAAGTCATTCAACTCCTCGAATCTGAAAACCTGAAAGACTGAGAATGGTTTGATCTTATTTTAAAGGAAATACAACTTGATCTCTCGTCCCCGATACATGAATCCCATTCCTACTAAATGCGCATAAGCCTAAATATTCAGGAGCATGGAACTCCATTACAGCAATGGTCTATCCCCTCGTGTCCTATCCCCTCGTGTCCTGGCGATCGTGAATGTGGGGGATCCTGGAATGTGCGATGTGGACGTCAAGAAATAATCTATGGTCTACTGGAAGATGAGAGTGGTAGCAACACTATAAGGAGCCTACCTTGGGACGCAGATCCACGGAGGCACTAAGAGTATGTATACTATGTTGAAACTGCAGTAGTTGCGGACGGCGAAGGGAGAGCTCCAACTGCAATAGTTGCAGTGTCAAGTTTCGGTGGTTGAGGAGGGTGAATGAGTAAGTTCCCAAGTCGTGGCGGGGTTGACCGAGAGATGAATTCCATTTTAGTAGGGAGTTTGTCGGAGGCTTTTCGTAGCACTGTTAGATCAACAGAATACGGCTTATTCAAGGTGCAAGAAAATTGAATTGAATGGGATATACAGACCTTCTCTAGCTAGCTCTTCACGAATTGGTACTCCTCCAAGCTCGAAGATGACTCGGCCGATAGGTACTCTTTTCGACTGTTGAGAATTTGTGAAATGTAGAGGATGAGATAGATTGCATACCGTGTAGCCCAGTACTCAAATGTACCTTTACCTTTACCCATACGTGTCTCGTTACCCTGATATTCCCAGAACACTCTCAGCGCACAAGCTATAATCCAGATGAAACACCACCGACCTTGACACAAACCGGAATGTCGGGGAACACGCGCAGATAGACCTTACCACCTTTAATCACTTTCAAACTCTTCTTGATCACTTCCTCAGCTGTCAACAATTGTTTTGCAGTCAACCTAGCTCCATTTCCTTGAATCCTGATCCCCCACTCTCCAAATGCAAGTGTTGTGCCTTTTACTGAACCCCCAGTAGGAATTGGGATACGGCCTTTAAATCGTTTGTCATATTTAACTCTCTTAGGTGCAAGCTGAGTACGAAAGCGCGCAAATAGGCGGGTAGGGGAGGGAAGAGCGATGTGCCTTGAGAGAGAGGAGAGAGAAAACATGATTAATTACATAATCAACGAAAACGGAGACACCAAGTTATAGTTCAAAGGATGGTTTTTATGAAGATGCGCGTATAAACCACATACTCTTCGTCGTTTTACAGATGCTATATACAAAATGCATACAAATTGTCCGGATCTGTTCCACTATTATAGCAGTTTCGTCTTCACCACTCTCCATCATATGCCAGAAATGTGCTTCATCTCTATTACTCTATTATTGCCCTTGGACCAACTCACAGATGAAAGGTCAAGGTCGATTTCGATCTTCAAGCCTTCAGATTTCTTTGTGCAACAATGAGCCGCCTGATCCCGAATAATCACCTCCTAGGGATCTAAACTTGATGTAGGATGCAACTCCGTTAGATTTTCGCCCTTAATCCGTTGCGCGAACAATCTGATTACCTTTCATTTCTGAGAGTGCCTCATACAACGATATCTAGCATGATCAATCATCGATTCGAACGGAGGCGTCAGCCGTACCACGTCAGAAGGGGTCGGAATGATAACACACGTATCCGGCCTTATCTTCTTGTCACGCAGGGCGGCAAAAACAGTCATGATGAGCATGATGAGGGTTTGAAAGTCATCTTAAAAAGCAGTATGATAAGACTTGTGCTGCACCGGAATAGAGTGTAGCAAACGCACAGCCCAGAAATTTAAGCAACGGATGGTCAATCATCAGTGCTTCTTGCCATAAAGACACTAGAATCATAGCACATCCACATGAAAATTCCAGTATAGCAATTTGGTCGACTCTGTTTGAAGGTCAATCTGCTGCCTACAGACTCTTCGTGCATGTCCCCAAGTGCGTCGAGTGAGTAACTCTTCACATCTTGCTTCGTATCCGCACCAATCTAGAGCTGGTATCTCCCCTGCACTTGACGACCCAGTCAAAAATTGAGGTGAAGCTCAAGATGGCTACAGATGGACCAGGGCAAAGAGACAACCGAATAGCCTCGTTATTTAGCACTTTGCATTTATCGAGTCCGTCTAGAACCATTTAATGAGTGAGCCTACAGCAATAATCGATTATATAATCAACGACAGCGTTCACGGCCACATTCATCTGTTTATATGACTGACCGAAAACGCGCAAGAGAGGGCGGCTCTGATGTCGGAAATGTTTCCAAGAAGCTAAAAAGGTGAGCTTGCTGCTGGGTAATCTGCGAAAAAATTACATTGATAAATCTGTTGCAGCGATGTGAGTATTCAAGGTGAATCACCCTCGCTTCAGCAGACATGCTCATATTCTTCTACTTTTCCTTCCCAGATCCCCTCCATAAATGGCACTTCCCCAGGTGTACGTAGTCTTTTTTATTTTCTCAGCATCGCTGATTTCGTACATTAGCTGGCCGCGAATGACCTCATTCTGCAAAAACGAGCAGAAATCGCCGCGAAACTCGCGGCTATGAAGAACGTCGGTTCCGGAAGTCCCATAACGCAAAAACCACCAGGGATCGCTGCTCCTATACCGACGAAGCCTCTCCCATCCAAAATACCCGTCCCTTCGTCATTGTCCTCGACTCCAGTGACGACGCCGAAACCCACACCTGGCATGACACCGCCTCCCAAATCGGGTCCTGGTACTTCAGCAAGCACAGATGATCTTGCGCGGCGAGTTGCAGAAGCCAAGAAACGTGTCGCAGAGGCACAAACCAAGCTCTCTATCAAAGATAATCCTTACATGGTTCGTCATCAGTGTCGCCAGAACTGGCTCAATGGCTCATCACTTTAATAGGCACTCGCAGCAACTACTAAAAAGAAAGGCTCTTCCATCCCAGTCGTTGAGAACCAGCCTACACCAGGTGCTGGTCTGAAAATGGCTGCACACCCTTTACTCCTTGAACCCACAGCCCAGACAACCGGTCAATCCAAAAAAGACAGATACAAACCCATGCAGCCCAAGTTTGCATCTATCAAAGCCAACGTCCGTAATGCTCCCACACCGCCACCTGCAGCTCCAGCCCCAACACCGACGTTACCTTCCGTCGTGAACACCCCCAGTCCAGCTTTAGCGAACCCTTATACTGCTGGGTCTGTTGCTGCCACAGCTGCGGCAGCGGCAGGTGGAAGTGGTAAAGATGATCAAGGGACTGGGTTTGATGGTGCTCCAAGAGAGAGACATGGAAGGAGTTTTAGATTCAATCCCAAGGGCAAGTATGTTGCGCTCGCGAATCAGATGAGGCAGGAACAGCAACTTGAGGCATTGAAACAGAGAATTGCGGAGAGCGCCAGGAAAGCTGGGTTAGACAGTGACATGGGCATTGAGAAAAACATAAAGGTATGTCAACTGCATGCATAGGGTTAAACAAACTTCATGTTCTTTTTCTGTAGCGGCTACCACCACCAGAAGCAGAATGGTGGGACGCAGCGCTGCTTCCAACGAAGAGTTACACTGATATCGAGACATTTGGCATCGAATATTTGAACATCAAATCAGACGACTCGCCTGTCACGCTGTATATCCAACATCCTATTCCTATACCCGCTCCTGGGGATAAGAATCAAGTGGAACTCAAGCCACTTAAACTAACCACCAAGGTCAGTCCGTACCGCCTTAGTATCTTGAGTTTTGAACTAAATGAAATATGTTGCTCACAAATGCAGGAGCAAAAGAAACTTCGCAAACAGAAGAGGAAAGAGAAGTTGCAAGATAAGCGAGACAGAATCCGAATGGGTTTGACTGCTCCGGATCCGCCCAAAGGTCCATCTCTAAACTTGCCTTCCCCCACTCTTTCTAACAGCAAACATACATAGTCCGTCTCGCAAATCTAATGAAAGTTTTGACGTCCGACGCTATTCAAGACCCCACCCGTGTTGAGGCTCGCGTCAGAAGAGAAGTTGCCATGCGCAAACATACACATGAGAAGATGAACGCAGAGCGGAAGTTGACTGACGAACAACGAAGGGAGAAGTTGGAGAACAAAAAGATGGAAGAAGAGAAGAAGGGCTTGGTTGGTGCTGTCTTTAAGTACGTATATTCATTTTCCATACACCCCATCTTAATTCCCTCTTACAGAGTGAAAATCCTCTCGGACCCAGCGCATCAATTCAAAGTTCGCAAAAATGCGGAACAACTCAACCTTTCAGGCGTTTGCATCTTCCATCCAGGGTTCAACGTCATCTATGTTGAAGGGGCACCCAAATTCATCAAGAATTATAAACGCCTTATGTTGCATCGCATCGCATGGACCGAAGCTGCGAGACCGAGAAGTAATGAGGACGTTGAGCTTGCTGGTGCTGATGAGGATGATAACAATGGCAATGGCAATGAGGCGAGCGCTGATGGTGCTATTGCCGACGCTGTGGGAGAAGATGCAGGTGGCAAAGGGAAAGTTAAAGTTAAACAAATGAATGGTGGAGAGGATGATGAGAATGGGGAATCATTGGAAGACAATAAATGTTGGTTGATTTGGGAGGGTACATTGAGAGACAGGGCATTTACAGGTTTCAAAGCGAGGAGTGCACCAACGGAGAGAGAGGCTAAGGAAATGCTTGGTGATATGAAAGGATATTGGGACATGGCGAAAAATTGGAAGGGAGAGGAGGAGGAACTTTTTTAATTTTGATGACTTTGGTGTCAAGATTGGTTATGGCTCCACTCCGTAGAACTGTGAACTCTGACGGAGGCTACTTATTTCTCGTATATCACTCACATCACCACAGATATTCATTGGTTGCCCATACAAGTAATACAAATACATAATCAAATCAGGAGACGTAAGCTTTAGAAATCAAATACTGAGCTTCTCCAATCTCTTCCCTCACATTCACACTCACACTCCCTCTGCTTGGTAAATCTCTTTCCTTTCCCTTTCCCCTGTTGATATCCTCCTTTTATCCTCTCATACCCCTCCTCAATATTCGCTTTAGCCTCTTGAACACTGTTCTCAACCTCTTGTAACGCTGTTTTCCCTATACGAGTCGTGTTCTTCATAGCATCATACGGTCCACCTTTCCCAGGAAACAATTGTGCTCCAGTGCCAACAGCCACTCTCATTTGAGTCTCTTCGCTCGAAGACTTGGGACGTTCAGCTACTGAACTTTCATATTCACGCTCCTGTTGGCTGGGAAATTCAATGTCTTCTACGTTTTCTCCGTCGTTCGCTGATCCTGGCAGTGGAATTATCGTGGTGGGACTGATGGCTGGTGAGTGTCGTTGGTGGCGCTGAATGTGCGTGTGGGTCTGTTTGGATAATATGATTCCTCGGTTTGTCAGTTCCGCATGCGTTTCTGTGGCGGCATCGATATCGCTGTTAGTGTAATATCTGAAGATTTCGGGGCCGCGTTCAAGAAAGGCTGCATACAAATCGCTCAACTTCATTTTCCCATCCTCTTCATCTTCACACTCTCCGGTTCTACGACGGAATCGGGATGTACCATGCGCACGTACAGACTGTCTCACACGTCTATTCACCGCACGTTCCTTCGCTTCTATTATAATCAACGCTATACCCGATGCTACTGCCTCGAGCACTTTTCGTACTCTTTCTTCCAGCGTTTGTCTCGCTACCGACCTGATTAGCGGACCCGCGAATGGCTCAACGATTAGTTTATTAAACACCCAGTGCCTGCTCCGGTCAATCTGGAACCTGACACCGTAGAGATCGACGTGAACGTCCAGGACTCTAAACAAGGGTGTGACATTGGCCAATGCGATATTGATAGAGGGCTTTGAAGGGCAAGTCAAAGCTTCTGATGATCGACTGCGATAACTGCTGTTACCTGGACGCGGACTTGTGCTAGGTTGTCGACTTGGATGATGACCGGCTTCATATATGATTTCTTGGACATCCAAGTTTTGTGAGATATCGTGATCGAGTAATTCAGAATTATTGTCAACGTCCTCAATTATGAGAATGGGAATATCTGCCGTGGTGTTTGCATTTGCGGTTTGGAGATTCATTTCGACGTTTCCTTTGTCCATTTCAAGTTCGATATCGAGACAGAAACCGGAGCGTCTACTTCCGTCTGTGGCTGTTCCCAAATCAATGCTGGCAATACCTTCGTCTTCGTATCGGACGAGAGAGCCGGTATATCTAATCGTGATTAGAGTGCGGTTGTATGCCGAGAGACCTGTAGGAGCACATACTTGAAATAATAACCCATTCCACGCACGCAAGCCTTGATTCCATTCATACACACCTTCATTTTGGACGTTGCCTCGATACCAGGGACATTCTTACTGCTTGGCCCTCCTGTCAACCCCATACGATGCTGTGCATCATCAACACCAACAGCAGCTGCACCCAATCCCTCACCTAGCGAAACCTTTACTTCTGTCCATTGTCTCACCAAAACCTCATCCGGAACCAACTTGCCTCCAATACCTTCGTTGTACCGAAGGACCCCAGGTTCTCCCACTGCATTTTCACTTTGCCCCTGGTTTTCGTTCTTCAGACCACCATACCGTTCAACGATTCCGTCATTCTCAAGTGTTAAACCTCGGATCCAGCGAGCGTCGATTGCACACTCGACGTCATCTGTCTGAATTTCGACGCGCGGGACGGGGAGAGCACCGAGAGGAAGAAGATGAAGCAGGCGAGGCAATGCCCATCCGAGCCATTGGGTATACAGATCAAGTTTCCTTGTGCTTGGATCTCGCGCGTGATGTTGCAACTTGGTCTTATATTTGCCAGCTCCCTTACCGATTTCTTCCTTTCCGGTGCCGAAGAGATCTTGACTATCCTCACGTAAATTCTCAAGAGCATGGAAGAGCTTGGTCATGGTTTTATCCCGTTCCAATGCGTCAACGTAGTCACCGGCCTGTTCGAGAAATTTGATGATATCCTTAATCCATTGATCTGTGTCTTTTGCTCGCTCAGCGCCCTCAGTGACAATATCATTTGCATCAGCCACTACTTCCCCAGAAACATGCAACAATTCTTGCGTGGCTTCATATAGCGTCTCTAGCGACTTTTGTCCAGATTTTGATGTCGCCCAACCTGGTCTGGTTAACGCCTTGTCCAAGTATCGACCTACACTAGAGAAGTACATGAAAAAGAGGTTGGCATGTTTGCAGTCGGCAGAGGGACAAGGTTTATCCATCCCAGGATGCGAATCACGATGATGCTTTGTTGTGTCGTTATCTGAAGTCTCATACCCGTCATAATGGAGCTTCGCCTGCACCAACTGCGCTATGTTTTTCCCTTGGTCTTTCGGTGCAGTGATTGAATGTCTGATGATATCACCTAATGTTTTCATCATGTTGTCGATTTTATGCCCTTGAGCTATGCGTTCGACCATAGTCTTTGCGTCCTGGAGTGCATGTTGGAGGTGCGATGAGTCTACATCGATCCCTGGAATGAGAGTCTCGAAGGGACTGTGCGGTTGAGATAGGTATGAAGTCATCTTGGCAGATCTAGTCGGGATGTCCTTGTCAGAATCTTCGGATTGAAGACCCTTCGGTTTTCTGGATGGGCCTGCGATGGATCCTTGAATGTTGTCGATGGTTTCGTGCGAAGCGGGTTTGAACTCGACTGCATATTTTCTTATAATCCGTAGAATCGTCATTATGGCATGACGTGAAGAAGAATCTCCTTGGGCATAGGTGACTATCTAAGGTAGCCAAGTGTCATGAAAACTCGAGTTATTCTGGAATCGGTGACTCACCTCTTGTATCCGAGTCAGAAGTCTCTGTTTAACCTCTCCCTCAGTTTCCGCTATGTGATCATCCCATTCCTTCTTTTTCTCTTTTATGGACTCTTGCACACCTCTGACCATATCGCTTGCTGTACCCATAACGGAGGCAGCTATTACCCTTGGGGTAGCACAGTTTGTTGGGATTTCTGATTTCCGGTCAAACTCATCCTTCTCTACCTTGCATTTTACGTTCTCTGCGATATCATGAACGTGTAGAGAGATGTTACTTATGTCGGATGCTCCACGTGCCACCCACTCCCGTCCAAGTGATATTGCGTCAATGAGAATAATGCGGAAAACGGAAGAGGTGAAGAAAGTCGTGAAGAGTGACTTGAGTTCTTCACCCAACGTTTTTATATCTTGTGAAAATTCTGATTGACGGGGAACTACGAAACATTAGTCCTTTAGAGCCGTTTCAAAAGGAAAACCCTAATGGCCATACTGTGCTTCTGAATGTCCGCTTTGATTTTCCCAGCTCCTTCCCTTGATCGATCCGTTTTTGCAGATGTATCCTGGGTTGTTTTGAACAAAATTTCTGAATCTGAAGATTCAATCTGAGAAAGCTGAGAGAATAAATCCTGTAATAAATCGTCATCTGTGAACAAGTAAGAGAAAGGATCAGTCTCAGTGAAATCCAATCTATGGATGAGTGTACACAAATATACCATTCTTCTCCATGCCGAATTGCAACAATGCTTCTATAAGAAGGACTACATCCTGAATTACTTTTCGTCCTCTCTTGCTGAATGGCCCACTTCCTCGTAAAATCACAGAGGTTGATTGAGATTGTCCATCCTGAGACTCCTGGAGTATATTGGAATGTAGAATTCGCCTCAAAAAAGTGTTTATCTGAGCTTGACTAGGTAATTTTCCAGCGCTCAGGGCGGTGAGAATGTCGGTAAGCTTGCTTAAGGGCTCATCAGGGGGTAATTCTGGTATTTGACATTGAGAGCGTTGGTGTTTCTTAGGTAACAAATACTCGTGGTCTTCTTCTTCTTCTTCGCGCTTGGAGGAGAAACACGAGAAACAGGTAGTCATCGTGAGTGTGAAGGGGGAGGAGGAGGGGGGGGGGACAATGTTGTTTCTCTGGAGGTAATTTGGAACCTATGACGTCAACTGCAGGTAAAACTTATATAGATATAATAATCTGAAGTTGATTGCAAACGACCAGAATTTTTAGAACCATTCATCTCGAAAATGGCTTTACAGCTGCCCTGAATAAAAACCCTCGAAATGAAATGAAATGGATGTGTCCTGGAATTATAATTATCCACGTCTGAAATGATAACTTGTCTTATGTGGTCGTTGATTCAAACAACAATCACTAAATAACTCGCCTTCAAATGCCACAAATGTATAACAAGTAAAAAGAGCGTTAAGCTTTTAATCATGGGGGAGGGGTGAAAATGCACAGATTTGTCTCATATTCAATTCGTACATTCAACAAGTCACGTGACACATACCGTCTCTCCTCAAATATTGTAACAAATGAACTCATCCCTCTTCTATCTTGTACAGCAGTCAATTTCGAGTTCTTGAACTCAGGATGCATCAAACAAGTTTTTTTTAAAAAAATACAGCAGTCAATATTTTTACAAGTACACTTCACGAGCGTGGAAAATATTAATTTTGTTCAAACTGACTGCAACCACCTGTTCCCACAGCCGACACAACTAAAGTAACAAAATTCAGTTAGCATTGCAAATGAAAAAAAGACACAAAAAAACAAAACAACGAACCTCACAAAAGTCTTAATGAAAACACGATCACAAATAAATCGTTAGCCGATAACAAGAGAACAGAACACATGACTACATACCTGTGATGGAGTGGGTTCCGTACCAACAAAGACGGTGAACGAGCGCGTTTTGCGTTGCCCACATTGAGAGCACTCATAAGCATCACTTTCCTCCACATCTTCAAGTATCTCCGATCCAGAATCCTAACAATATAAGAAATGCGCAATCACCGATGGGTTTTTCGAATCCATCTTCAGCGAGGACTCACCTCAATTTTTTCATCATCTTTCATCACTTCTCTGATCCATTTCGCTGCTTGATCCGCCCACTCCTCACCTTCTCCACTTGACAACGCATAAATGAGACTGACATGATTATGCCCCTTTGCTTCAATAACATCCACCTTCTTTCTCAAATACCACTCCAACATCTTGTGATACTGAGAATTCGTCTCCGATATCGTCTCGGGTTCGTTCTCAGCTACGACCATAAGTATCTCCGGAAGCAGCTTCATAGAAGAAGAGGGATCACGACGAGCATCCACTTTATTAGCGAACCATTTTATCAACAGAGCATAAGCCGAATTCTCAATCGCATTCTCCGTCGTACCCCAATGTGCTTGTGCAATAGCTTGCGATGAACTATCTCCAGGAAGTAAACGGTATGGACCAGAAATCAAGACGACGCCTTTAATCCTCTTTCGCAACTCATCAACAGGAACAAGATGTTCATGGAATAGAAGAGTAACAGTATGCACGGCTCCAGCAGAATGTCCCATAATAAACATGGAATCCAAATCAAGACTCGTCAAAGTCAGAGACGATCCAGAATTCGTAAAGGCGAGGTTGGATGAATGAGCTATGGTCCACTTGATAGCATTCAAGACATCTTGAGCAGCCGCCGGGTACTGGTATTCTGGAGCGAGGCGGTAGTCTGGTATGATAGTAATGAAACCTCTTTGAGCGAAGAAGGCTCCGAAACATGCGTGGATGAGGTCATAGGGTGGAGATTTAGAGCGATCACCAGTCGTGAAACCGCCTCCGTAGATGAAGAATAAGACTGGAGCTTTGGCACTGGAGTTGCTTGTGCTGGGCGGGTAGTAGATGTCCAGCTAAAATGATGGTTAGCCGTTTCAAAGTGCATGCATAATGGAGACATACGTAATGACGTCTCGTATCACCGTATCGAAAGGTCTTCTTGGGTACGCTGGTGATCGCATCCTTGTTCTTGTACAATAAGTCATGACATATCATGATCGCTGCGTAGAGTATTAATCGAGCGATATGGTTAGGAGGATAATGATTAATTACTAGGCACGAGCGACTCTGATAAATTTGACGAGAGGGTTTTGATCTTCTCCATGGTGGGAGTACTAGATAGCGACTATCAGAATCCAAGGTATTTATCTCTCTCTCTAGGAGGCGTGGCGCTCGATAAGCATGGGAACATTTGCTATTGGAAAGGATAACAGCTGATCTCGAGACTGAATAGGTCGTGTGTGTCACTGTGTGTCAGTCATACGCCCACCGTGTGTTTGGAGTTAACCGAGAGAACATTTTTAGCCTCTGTCACGCCGACATTCGCAACAAATTCGATATGTTCATACAAAGAATATCCAGGTGAGTAGATGTGGTAGTCGCCAAGCCAAGAGTGAGAGTGGTTCTTTCACAATATCACAATCACATCACAATGGGTACGAGCGATTTGATAGCGTCCAGATTTTATTTTTGGTTGGTTTTCAGACCTCATTCACTCATGAGGGTTTGTATTGGATTATGAAATGATCCGATTTTGTGTGAAAAAACGCCTATTTTCCGTATGGAAACGCGTTTTAGAAATAGACCATGACGTCATCCAAAGCTTGTTTATCATCAAATACAATGTAGGACACAAGTCCATTTATCCTTGGCAGTGTGAATGATCGTATCACCTGCACTAATCGATAGACGATTTCCATATGACCAAGACTTTTTCACTAGTGACATCGAAGATCAGCCCGGCAGGAAGGGAGCTCAAAAACTCACTGCAAGAAAGCATATAATCATCGCCTTCGATATCAATCGTTTCCATCTCTCCGGTATCACTTGTAGAGATAGATATATGCGCTCCGATAAGTACTTCTATCGCTTTCTAGGGGGATGATGATATGGAGGGGGATTGGAAATACAATTGTTTGAAGAGAGCACACGAACAGTAATCTCATACTGATTCAAATAAAATGCAGCCATTTCATTTATGAGGTTGTCATTTGCTGGTTTGACTGTCACTTGCACCATCACTGGATTTATGCTTGCATTCATTGACAAAGAAGTAGATGGGAATAATGACGGAGGCGAAGGTTCAAAGAGAAGCAGAAAGGTTTTATTGAGAGGGATATAGTAGTGGTGGTACATGGAAAAGATGCAAACAAGCCAAGAGCACTGAATCAAGTCCAATGTCGCAATCAAATGCGAATAAAAGCAAAAAATTGTAGATGGACCCACAACAGACAAAGAGTAGTCTGAATCGAGTTACACCCGCCCCTACTCAAGATGAACAAAGAGTCCTCCATGTAGTATCGGGCGCACAGCGAAGTGAGCTAAAGGACCCAAAACTCTCAACAATTCACCATCATCACCCAAAAGAGCAAAGACGGTAATAGTCGTAGACAAGTAAAGAACCCAGTCATTCCAGCGACTTCCAAGCTCTGTTAAAAGGCATCCCAAGCCATCAAAGGCTTTCCCTCGTTATCAAAGAGATAAGGTCTTCGGGACGATAGAAGGATGAACAGATGCGATTTTCTGATACGCCGGTCGAGTCAACTTGGACTCGGAGTCCTGCTAGGACCGATCATTTAAAATGACTAGAATGCTCAGACCTTAACCCGCTCGCGAATAAGAAAAAACAAAACCTCCAGGAGGAGGAACAGGTTTTCTGTGTGGAGCGAGCCTCGCGGTTTTGAGTCTGTCGTGGGGTGTTGGAAGGAAATTTAGAGTTTGATTTGACGGTTTATATACGGGATATTTGGTTTTGTTTTGTTGATGATGATTTGGACATGGGCAAGTAATGAATTTAATTTGTATTGTGTTGGAGCTGACCCATGTCGACGGAAGAAGATAGCAACCCATATGAGCTCTTAAAGCTCGAATCAAGTGCGACGGAGGGGGATATCAAGACTGCATATCGAAAGCTTTCGTTAAAAGTTCATCCGGATAGAGTACGTTCTTCTACCTGTCCAAGGCTAAGACTCCATTCGTGATTGCAGAACCCAGACCATCCTGAGGCGGCCAAACTCTTCCACGAACTCAATCAAGCTTACGAGCTCTTGCTTGACCCACTGCGTCGTCTGGCGCTGGATCAGAAGCTCCGAGTCAAAGAAGCGAAAAAGGAGAGATACAAAGCATACGATGCAAAGAGAAAACATATGGTCGAAGAACTGGAGCGGAGGGAACGTGCTACAGCGAAGAAGACAAAGATGGGAAGAGAGGAAGAAATGAGAGTGATAAACGAAACAGAGCGGATTAAAGAAGAGGGCAGGAGACTGCGAGCGATGAAACAGGCGCAGGTGGACCGGGCCAGAGAGGACAGGGCCAAGGACCAAAATAGGCCGCCAGAACAGGGTATGTCTTTCTGCTTAATCTATGTTTACGTCAAGGTGAACTCGGCTAGGTACACTGGATACAACAGTCCGACTCAAATGGTCACTCAAGAAATATCCAAAACTCACAACCCCAGAGTCCATTGCTTGTTTGCTTTCGTCATTTGGAAGCGTAGACACGGCGTCCATTGTCCTGTCCCTGAATAAACGAAAACACGGGACGGCACTTGTTCCATTCAGACAGATTGGAGATGCATACCGTGCAGTGAGTGAGAGTGGAAAGGCAGAGAGAGGACTGGAGGACATTGAGGTGGGATGGATTCATGGGAAGGAACCAGAGTTGGTGAGCTGGCTGAAGACTGGAGAGTCTGTATCAACACTGGTGAGTATTATAAATTTCTTGTTCTCGCCTGGCTTCTGACGAGCTGTACTCAGGCAGAGGCTGAGAGCATAACACTGCTCCGGATGCACCAGTCGAGTAGATAGGGACAGAATAAAAAAAGTCTGTGAGATGCGATCAGCCGGCAACAGCCGAAAGCACGGTGCCATCGACAGTCATGCAGCAGCTGCAGCTACCCAGCCAACGCATGTCGCCTGCTTCCCGCTACCACTCCAATCTCAAGGTCCTTAGGAGGCGAGACCCTTCCATAAACTCCATCTTTGACCAGTTCAGCCATGTCTGTGTCTACCATCACAATGGCCAAAAGTGGCAGAAACACGGCTTTGAAGGCTCCATGTTTCTCTTTGAACGGTTGCGTTCTTTTTTTTTCTCTTTCCTTTTTCTTCTTTTCCTCACAGCAACTCAGCGATTCGTACCCTCCATACGGATTTTATATCCTCAACCGCGTCGGTTCAGACGACTACATCCAGAGGCTCTATCCTGAGGATGATATCACCACCCACGGTGGTTACCTCATGCTTCGCTCCTACCCTCAGCTCTCCTCGGCACGAATGCATGCCGTCTCCTCCTCAGAAAGCAGAGATGAACCCAAGTTTTCAGAGTTGTATGCCTATGTCGGTGATGCAGCAGCCGTCGCGTCCAAAGATAAAGGTGCCAGTCAGACCATAGGACTCTGGACGTTTACAACAGACGGGAGGGAGTCCTTGATGGATGTGATGTTGAGGTAGGCTTTGGCTTTTAGTGCTTGCTATCGCTCAATCCTCGACGATCTAGGCTCCATTCGTATATCAAGAAAAATTTGCCTTATCCCGAGCAATACCGTTACGGCCCAGATAAGCCTCCACCCTCAAACCCACACATCCGTGCCGCTGCCTTTTCCAGCACTGCCAACATCAGTCACAACGCTGATGGCTGTAGGTCTCCTCCTTTTCCCAACCATCATTCATGTTCATTCTGTTGGTAGTCGACTCGAATCACGTTCAGCAAAACGATAACAGAGGACTCATAGCATCCAGGGCCCCCAGCACACCCGGAAACTCAGATCTTGATAAACTATTTGCAAAGTTCTTACCCGCAACAACCACATCCACTAGTAACGATCATGGACATGGAATCGCAGTCCCTGCCCTTAATAGTTTCACCGCAGGTATACCAGGCGCTGCTGGCAACGATTCACGATCAGCAGCATCAATGTCTGTTCAGTCCTTGTTCGCTTCGGTCACTGGACCTCAGCAATCCCAAATTTCAACACAGATTCAGCCGTACCTTGGTGGATCTGGTCTACCTCCTTCGAAGCTGCCACTTACTATGCAACAGCAATCAGGGCCATCAACCACTGGATTGAGCTTGTTGGATTCGATATTCGCTTCTGCCGTCCCTCCACCTGCTGCACCCCCATCCGCTCCTCTATCACAGGCCGTCCCGCAAGTGGTAGCAGGCGTGGGTGGTCAATCGCAACACGTCTACTATCAACAACAGCAACCATCAACTGATTTGAGCACAATGGGGAGTCATCCACATCCATTGCCGTCGACGAGTACTACATATCCTCTCCCTGTTCCATTCGGTGCTTCTTCTCTTTCTCGTTCTCTGCAACCTCAACCTTTGCAACCAATCCCCATCTATTCACCGACACCTAAATCGTTGCCTGCTCCGCAGGTGCTAAGTCAGAATGTCATAGGTTCTCTTCTCAACTGTGGTGGAAATTCTTCTAGTGGTGATGGGCGACAGAGACAGCGTGGTGGTGGAAGTGTGGATTCGGAGGTGGAGTTGGAATCGCATCCGAGTTCGAGGGATGGAGATAATGAATTGGAAGAGTTGGATGATGGGAGTGGTGGTGGCGGTGGTGCTAGCTCTGAGGATGGAGGAAGAGAAGGAAGAGGGAGGTCTGTACAAATGCAAGGACAAGGGAAAGGGAAAAAGGGAAAGTTGGATAAAGGTGGAAAGAACGTTACGACGACGACTGTTGGTGTGGGGTTGAATGTTATAAGCGGAGCCGCGAATAGTACGGTTGGAGGGGACGTGACGCCTAGACCTGGATTCTTGGTAGGAGATAATTTGAAAAATCTTATCATTCCATCTGGTGCTGCAGCGACGACTTCATCCACTACAACTGCCGTTGCCACTGTTTCGGCTGGTGCTCCACCCTCTGTGCCTACACAAAAACAGAAGCAGAAACAGCGACAGAAAAGTAAACCTCGTCACGGACGTCCACTCGTTCCGTTTGAATCTAGTTCAGTGTTATGGCCTTATCCCCCGTCTCAAGAACATGATATGAGTATTTCTGATGATCATCATGACGATGAATTGATCAGCGAAAGTGGGAATGAGAGTTCGTCGACGAGTTTGAGTAGAGGTGGGGAAGAAGGAGAAGAAGCAATATTAGGAGGGGATATTGTGGAATTGGATTGGGAAGATATATCTGCGTTGAGTGATTTGAAGGAGTTTGAGAGAGTTCAAAGGGAGCAGCAGCGGCAGCAGGAACGACAACAAAGAAAGAAGAAGAATGAGGGGAAGGGGAATGTTGTTGATACTATGAATGAGCAAGAAGAGGGACTGGAGTCGATAGTAGGAGGAGAAGGGAGAAGAAGAAGAAAGAAGAAGAAGAATGCGAAGAATAAACAGGAGAGGCTGGAGGCTAGAGCGAAAGAGAGAGAGGAGATTGAGAACAGCTGGGATTTTCCTGTTGTGACCAATTTGGATTCGGGTGTTGGCTCGGTGGCGGATTATGGTGTTGTCACGAATGGGGGAGCTATAGATATGAATGGGACAGGGCCGGGCCCTGGGACGGAAACGATGAATTTGAATGGCAAAATGGTATTGATACCTAAAATCTTCAGTGATGATTCACCACCGGCTTCGCCTTCACCTGTTCCTTCGCCTTTGGCACCTTTGTCACCTGTTCGTCGACAATCATTATCGCCACGTGTGGTATTGCGCAAGAGCGATGATGATGACGATGACGACGATATTGACGACGACGGCGGCGGGTCTGAGGATGAGTATGGGTGTGAGGATCAATCTGTGGTACCGGCTCGTAGGCGATCTCTATCTCCGTCTCCATCACAGGAGAGGGAAAGGGAGGTTGAGGTGATATTGAGTGGTAATGGGAGTACTAAAAAGAAGAAGAACAATAGGAGGACATTGGGCACGAAGGCAAAAAAGGGTGGTGGTGGTGTTTCCTCGTCACTTGCGCCTGCCGTCACTGCCAAAGCCGACGATACCAGTGTTGTTTCATTGTTACCTGCACCCGCCACTGGCGACGGTAGTGTTGACGATACTTGTCAGGTCAAGAGTGAAACTGTGATGGATGAAGAACGAATGACGATGAGTTTATTGAATGTTATGCGAGGTGAGGGTATTGGGTCGTTTGAACGAGCTTCCTCTTCTGCGAATGGGAAGGATGCGTTTGTACAGGAACTTAAGAGGTTGATGGAGAGTGAGAAGTTTATGAATGAGTTGTGGATGGGGTATTCGAAGTCGGGAGAGGGTGGTCATGGGGGTAATGACAACGACGACAATGATGATAGTATTACATCGTAAAACTCGTGTACATAATGCTCAGTCGCTGTCTTTTGTTTTTGCTCCACTCTTCGTCCTTTCGGAGGACATTGATATTTGCTTTTTTGAGTATGGGTTAATTGATTGATTGTGGCGTGGCTCCTTGGTGATGTGATGGTGGGATTATGAGTATGAGTGAAGTTTGAGAAATGACTACATGTTCTGTTTTGTTATACTTCACAATTGCAGATGTAACTTGCTAGATCTTCCTCCCACTAGGTCAATCTATATTGTTAGTAATTGTTGTAAAGTTAAAGCATTATTTACCTTCTAATTTTTTTTTTTAAATCATCAATTTATTACACGGCGCGCGAAGGCAGACCGTGGTAGCTACTTTCGTAACTACGTACATAGGAGGCGAACTAAAAGGAAAATTAAGGAAAAAAAAAAAGAAGAGAAAAGACTAAGATCTACTTAGACGAATAAACTAACTGTTTATAAATGCGAAAGCATTAGGATTAGTGATCAAGAACATAACGAAATGGCTCAGTGAATCTCTTCTCGGGTTCCAATACCCATTTAATCTTTTACACTCATGAAGGATATGTCTCCTCGATTCAATGGGGTAGTTGTTACATGGGCACGAAAAGTCCATGTTTGGTAAAAACCTGAGGCGATATTCCCCAATAGGCGCATGGTTTGT
>Ga0157368_1000096_pt1 | contig 38444 bp, 38 predicted proteins | sample AttbisABBM3_FD_113146 | JGI IMG/M metagenome (GOLD analysis project Ga0157368, IMG submission 113146) | Fungus gardens microbial communities from leaf cutter ant in Botucatu, State of São Paulo, Brazil - Atta bisphaerica ABBM3 | ecosystem: Host-associated > Fungi > Mycelium > Unclassified ... | reverse complement strand
CTGGTATTGTGACCAATGAGCTGGTCCAGTTTTTCCAAGAGGCCTAGAGATCGCGCAATGGCGATATAAGGGAGTGCTGCGCTGTCAAATTTATGATTTGAACCTTTTTCCCTTTCCCTGAAATTCTGTGATAGGTCTCTCTATTACCGCTGTGCGCTGTCTCGCAACTACCCGCTGTGCGCTGTCTCGCAACTACGATGGCATTGTGGGATGTCTCGCAACTACGATGGCATTGTGGGATGTCTGGCGCTTGACTACTGTGTTTTTCTCCTTTCTAATTTGGGTCGAAGTTGGTCTATTTGTATGATATTTTCTGTTGACACGTAGGTAATTATTTCTACGTATGTACTATTTCACAATCATTTGTAGCCTCCAATAGGAGACAAATCTGATGAATCAGAAGCCAGGATCAAAATCACGTGATCTGTCGCGGTTTTGTGAGGGCCGCGCACCAGATTACGAGATGAGTAGCAATCCACCGCCACAACACCCTGCCTCTGATATGTTCTCTGAACTAGACTCTCGCCAGCATGAGTTTTCGATACGGTTAGACTCACCAGAACCGCTGTCAGAGGAGGATATTGCCCGCATGAGAAGCCGAATGGTGGATATGGGACTCGGCATTGATTGCCAACCACAGAATACCTTTTCTGTTGAAGATTTGTTACAGCGGGAGAAAGAACTGGGGGAAATGGTGTGTATGTATACTGTGCATCAATTTCCTTGATTCTGACAAATGTGCAATAAATAGGTTACCAGGCTTCTTCAGTCTTTCATTGACCCTGTACAGTTGCACCGGCAAGCAGAGTTCATTAACTGGCTTGTCGTGCAGCGTGATAACATCATTCAGTCGTTTGAAGAGGAAAGACAACGATGGGAAGTAGAGAGAGAAAGCTGGACCCGAATGGCTGAAGCTCTCCTCTCTCAACGCGCAAGAGCTGCAAATTCGTCCCAGAGAGACGAGGACTTGGAACATCAATGTGCTTCATATGAGTCGGAGAATAAACATCTGCGAGAAAGGGTGAGGATAGCTGGGACCTCCATACTGTATAGGATCACTTACGACTTGGTACAGCTTCAGGATTCACATTTACGTTTTTCCGCACTTGAATCGGAGCTAAATAAGCTCAAGCCTCTCCTGCTCATGCAACCATCATTTCCTTTTATTAACACATCTTCTCAACGACAATCCACTCTGCAAATCAGTCACTCTGTCGATCCAGGACCATCAAAGTTGGGGCAGGAAACTGCCGGCTCCACCCCCATTGAGGAGCTAGAGAAAAATGAACCAGATACCACTTCAATAAAGAACTTCAACAAGTCTAAATCTCAATCAAATGCAGACCTACCGCGAAGTCAATCCCGCTCTGACCACTATGGATGGCGCTCTCGAATGTTGGCTCTGAGTCCTCGGCATTCTCGAGTGTCCCCCTATTCTACGCCTGGGAGATCTACATTTTCTGCTGCGACTCACGCCCAGGTTTCGAAGAAGCCAAGGTCAAAGCACAAAAGGTTCTCAAGTAGTAATATGCCGCCTCTCATAGCAGATGCACGGGTTGAACATCTGTTGCTGGCTGCCCGTAAAATTGGTCGAGAGCGTGCTCATACTATGTCAGGGTTCATACGTCGTATTGAAAAGGAGAAAGAAGACTTTGTGAGAGAGAGGGACTCAGAACGTACAGAGCGTGAGCATTCGGACAAGGCAGCTGTGGTTAGAGAAAACGTTTACTGCCGTAACGACTTTGTAGATCTATCAACCAGCCCTGGCCCATCCACTGTCTCCTCGACGCCTCGAACTCCCAAACGAGGTACCACAGGAGGCCAACATGCGACGCATTTCTTGACTCCAACCTTGATGACGCCACGGTCCGACTTACATCAGCCAACTAACCCGACCCCAACTTCCTTTGTATTTGTTCGTTCGCCTGTCATCACTACCTACCAAACTTCTATGACACCCACTCCACGAGCCGTCAATCACACAATATCAGCCATACATTCAACGACAAAACCGACTCAGACGCCAAGTGCTAATCATCCCACTCCCCTTGCATCTCTTCTCAGTGCTGCAAAGAGCTTGATGGACAATGAATCAAGCGGACGCAAACCAATGGCGAATAACCGAAGACGAACCGCTATCCCCGAGCCACCGGAAAGTCCACTCTCGAAACGGAGAAAGGGAGGGCAAAGTAATGGACGGGGATCTGTGGATATGCTTTCAGCGACTATGATTCCAGGATCGGACCGTGTACGAAGCGCTTTGGACGTTTTAGCCGATCAAGCAGCAGCAGCCTTCGACTCAGACCAACAACCACCAGCCAGGTCACCAGGTCAATTCTCAGCAAAGAATCAAGAGAAAAAGAAAAGGCCCCGGACATGTTCTAACGTTTTATCAAAAGAGGAAAGGGAGATAGAATCCAATCAAAAGGGAAAGGCGACTGCCACGGGAAGCCCTCTCATCACTCGAAGCCAAAGGAAAGGTATTTCAATGGATCGCCTATCCAAAGAACTTACGCATGTTCCACGCCATCGAAAAAATGACAAATCTGCTGAGCAACAGCAGCGCAATGCTCTTCTGCCACGAATGATTTTCTCTCCGGCATCTCTACCATCTATCCCTACCCTTTCATCTTTGTCACCAGTATCATCCCCAATGCCACATACCACTACTTCTGGAGAAGATAAAATTCCTAACGATTTAATGCCTTCGCCGATCACAGATAACAACTGTACTTCACCTAATAGCGCAATTCCCCAACGTTCTGTATCTCCGTCGCCTTTCATAGAATACTATGGCCGCAATCAACCTGATGCTGACAACGAAGAGAGCACACGTGCGCTCACGGTCACATCTAATCTCTTTTCACAGAACACAAACCAAGCGGAAGGTGAAGAGTTTGTGCTGAATGATCCAACGATGATGTCCGTGACTGAGACTGGCACTAGTCTGTATGGAGAAAGTAATTCGGGACGAATATCTGAAAGCAGAGAAAGCACGGAGATTTTGGACGAGAGAGTTGGAGTTCAATCTCGCGCAGACCGCAACCTTGTTCTGGACGAAGACTATCATGACACTGATGCCGATGCTGAGGGAGAGATGGATACTGACGTCGAAGAGACAGTTTTCATGGAATCATCGTCCGTGACGCATGAGCCTCTATCTTTAGCCTTACCGCAATCACAGCTGGGAAACGCCCATGCTATCACTATGGGAATGATAGATAAAGAGCAAAATCTTGCAAGGTCCTAAGTATCTTGTGATGAAAACCTCACAGTAGGCTGGCTCATCTCAACTCGTGGACATCCCTCGTGACCAGTAATGTCTGTTTCTCCTCTTTCGATCTCGGGATATTCGTGAGGTTGATAACGGTTGCAACAGTGTTTGTAGCAAGCTTTCATTGATCATTCTTTGCTATTCAACCATCACCAGTCGAAATCCATTTATAACAAGGTCTCTGCTTCAAGCGTCGATCTCTTCACTCGCAAAGATTTTCTTCCCGACTCCGCGCGGACAAATGGTTGGCCTCGTTGCTTAAATTATATTTTTGGTCTCCTCGTTGCATGCACTAATTTGATATCTTTATTACATATATGGCAGTAGTGATTCTCGATGTAAACTTTTTGTACAGATGTTTTGTCAGGTGGTGATTCCGCCTTCATTGTCAAACGAGACTTCTTGACTGAAACCAACTCGGGAAAGGAATTTGATAGACCCAAGTCAAATGGTCAAATGGTCAAGCCTCATGGCATGTGGGATATTGTGTTGAGATCAGGATAGTGCCCCGTGAAGTTCACGTGCATGTCGTTTTCTCCCTCCGAACCTGTTGTGCCGATGTCGTCGCTTCTACTGAATGACTTCCTCAGATGGGTTCTTGCCAAGATGCATTGCATTTGCACAGGACCGGAACTTGAAAGTCCTTTTTCTCATTCGAGGAGTTGTGCGGCAAGGTGAGTGCATGGACAAACGATATAAAACTGGAACTATGAATCAAGTTTTCTCCATTCCAGCAGAGCGGTTCCCTTTTTGACTAACAGCAACCCCCCTCGTCTTCCTCTCAACCATCTGTGACCGAGCTCGTAATTATGAGCTCTCCATTAAATGCCGATTTAGGTGTAACACTAGATTTTGTTGAAACCGCCAATTATTATCCTTATGACACGAGGTAGGGGTATATCAGTCCCAATTTAATCAGTCTCCCTTCCCTTCCGACCATCTTCCATCCATCCTTCTCCGATTGTGTGGTGTGCCGATACTTACTTGTCTGATGTCATTGATTAATAGAGCTGAAGTACCCGAGTCATGGCAATCGTATTTACACCCCAACCTCGATGTGTATTACTTCAACCTAGGACTCCGACTACTCACGACGGACGATATACGGAAGCCAGAGTTACGCGCTCTGCTCCTCGAAATTAGAAATGACTGTTTCGAAGAACTTGCGGAAGACTCGGGCTTCCAGAAACTACCGATTGATTGGGTTATGACAATTACGGACTGCGATTTGACAGAAAGAACCGCACTCGTCGGTATTCATTCACGTAGTCTGGCCACGTCGTACAGGTGGAGTGAACCAGGTAAGCTTGATTGACTTTGATTGATTTCAGGCTGAAAATTGTGTTTTTTATGATAAATTTGTCATTCGGAGAATAGGCTTGACGGAATGTCCGAAAGAAGTGTTTTGGGCTCATATCGCTGAGTACCCAGCACATGATAAATCGATCCCACTACCACTCGAGAACGAGTTTGTCCGTGCGCTGACAAATGGTAAGAGAGGGGGTGTGATTTAAACCTTGATCCACGTGCGAGATGATCATCATAAACTGATACACGTTTTTTTCTCTCTCATCAGCCGAACGAAAGACAAAAGAAGGTCGAGTGTTCCCTCTTGATGGTTCACAAATAGAGACCGTACAACGTCAGTATAATTATCTGAAAGGTAAGTCAAAGTCACTTGTTAAGTGGACAAAACTAGTGTTCCATAATTCAGAAGAAAAAAAACGTGGAGTTGATTTCTACCTTTTCAGCGAAACAGTCGAATGGAAACTTCAAGGCAGTTGCATGCATTTCTTGGCTTATGGGTGCAGTCATGCCCCTCGATGAACTCAAAAATGGTGAAGATTATGCCCGCATTTCTGACAACGTCGTCCGTGCATTGACCAGGGTACATATTTGAGAAAGACAAAGGGAATGAGTCGTTCCCTTCTATGTCGAATCGGAAATGGATTGAATGATTCTCTTATGAATTAGGTACTGTCATTCAACAATAAATCATTCTGTAATAGTATGTTATACACCTTGCTTTGGGCTTGTTCATAATTCAATACTTTGTCATTAATTTTATTTTCCCGTAATAAAGCGAGAGGTCGATCAATTAATAGATCAAAAAGTACGGTCACTATGGGGGTGGTTAGATCAAGGCTCAGACTATAATCAATACTTTTTGCTTACGTTACGGTACCAATGGGCTAGCTCGTTGCTACGGCCAGCCTTGAACTACGGCCTTGCCAAGATCAAGGGAAGAAAATTTGATATATTACACAAGTCCCCTCTACTGCCTTCAAACAATCTAACCTTCTCCCAATACCCGTTATAAATTGACCAAGACGACATTTGGGGTATCAGTTTTATGTGCCACCTGCCTTCCACCATCGGACGAATCCATCCTCCCCGCCAGTCAGGAATGCACCAGGAGACCCCAAGGCGGAAGGTTTAGGTCGCCATGAAACTGACCAAACTTCGCCTGTATCTTGTATTGTTGATACTGCTGTTCGCGCTCCAATATCCCAAACCTTGATTGTTTTGTCCGCAGACCTGCAAGTGATGATGTTGTTCAGACCTTCAGTATTATTTTCCTTTTCCTAGGGCAGAATAGGCTTACCCAGAAAGCGCAAGTTTCCCATCAGGAGAAATGTCAACACTCAGTGCCCAGGACGTATGGCCGATAAAAGAATTGACAGTCCCGCCAGGAGCCGATCGAACATCGTATAAAACAAGTCTTCTATCTTCTGAAGCACTCATAAGAAGCTAGGCAGGGATTCAGATACCTGCCATACATCGTCACATATTACACTTACGCTAGAATCAGTGGACCATGAAATTGACCGCACAGGCATGGCGTGTGAGGTAAACGTCGTCGATAATGTATTACTCTCAAGGTCGAAAACATAAATCTGGCCCGTCTCAAGTCCCAGCGCGACTTTGCGACCATCCGGAGACTGAATGTAGATATGAAGAAATTTACTTAGAATGTTTGAGACAGAACGGCGTACGTGGCGGCAATTCATTCCGAACTTGACGCGACCAGATGGAATGGAAGATAATTTTCTCCCGAAATCAGTTGGGTTCGCTGAATGTATTGTTATATTACCCGAGGCACTGGATGAGGCATATGTACTGCAATTTGGATTCAAGGAAACGGACCAAGCTGAAATGTATCGAGCAGGTCAATATGAGTGGCCCAAGCATGCGGACGCCTGAAGGTGCGACTTACAGGGTTCAAGGTCCTCTTTTGTTTCCAGATAACTCTCGTAAGAAGCGATCACACTTGATGACTCGAGATCAAAAAGCCAAGTGTGACCTTCCAGACTGTTGTAAAGAGCGCGTTTACCGTCAGGAGACACAGATAGGGAAACAAGAGCAAGGGTGTGTGGTTCAAGGGTAGCTTTTGGTGAATGATGATGGCCAGTAACACAGGACCATTGATGTATAGACCCATCTGCAGAAACAGAGACTGCATTATCTGCAGATGTCCAGGCAGCGCCCCAGATAGCGCCGTCGTGGCCTGGAAGAAGTGGATGAGATCTTTGGCCAAGAAACTGGTCAACAACGGGATATACGTTCTGATGACTGGTGTGAATTCAGAAACACCAAGCTCTATATTGTTTCTATCAGTCATGTTAGCGATGTGTGGTACTGTCAACTGACCATGATTGTGGAAACGAGATCAGAGCGTCAACTTACTGAACATTCGACCCTGGCGGCATTGTGAGGCTACCGGGATCCTGCCGAATCGGAGATTGAACTGCATGATATAGTAAAGGCAATCCTGAACTTTATTCCTTACATCAACGAAAGCGGACGAAGACATCAATAATCGTATCTACTGAATCCTTTGAAAAAGTGCGTTGGCTGGTTATGAAGGATCCAACAATTAAGATGTCTCGTTAGGATGTCTGACGCTGGAGATGACATTCCTGTTGACGCCGCCCCAGAGGTTGAAGTCACCGCTGAGGTAGCCACTGAGGCACCCAAGGGAAAACTCACCGTCGAGGAGGCGCTCCAAGTACGTTCGGCTCAGTTTGACTGTCATTTGCGTATACTCACAATCTATTCAGCAAGTTTTGAAAAATGCCCTTGTCCATGATGGTCTTGCTCGTGGTCTTCGTGAGTGCGCCAAGGCCCTCGACCAGCGTAAAGCCCACCTCTGTGTTCTGGTCGAGACTTGCACTGAGGCTGAATACATCAAGCTTATTGAGGCCCTTTGCTCTGAGCATGGTACCAACTTGATCAAGGTCGGAGACGCCAAGGTTCTTGGTACCTGGGCTGGTCTCTGCAAAATCGATCGTGAGGGCAACCCCCGCAAGATCGTTGGCTGCAGCTGTGTTGTCGTTAAGGATTTCGGTACTGACTCCGAGGCTCTCCATGTCCTCCTTGATTACTTCAAGAGCCGCTAAGGTAAGTTTCTGATTTGCTACTTATTGAGTTTGTCGTCGAAGCGATGACAATACAGACTCCCTCAACTGAGTTCTGAGGATAAAAGTCTAACCGGAATCATTATATTTTGTCTGATTCTCTTCATTATTGATTCCTTTATCATATACTGATTCTTTCTTCACTAGCTTTCATTGTACTAGTGTGCTCCATCTGTACTGCCTGTAGCATAATACGATGTGCTTTTTGGACGCTAATTGAAACAAGTGAATTGACAAAATACTAGTCCTAACGTCTTCTTGGGGAACGTGAGCGTGAGCGTGAACGCTTGTCGCGACCGCCTCGGCCACGGCCACCACGCTGTGAAGGTGGAGGTAGTGAGCCATCACGACGTCGAGGCGGAGGCACACGCGTATCTCGATCGAGGTCTTGTTCTCGTACAGAATCAGTGTTGTTACGTGTACCTCGTCGGGAACCTGGGGGAGGTCGTTTAGTGTCTCCACCTCTCCAGTGCCCTTCACTTCCCCGGGGTGCTGTACTCGATCCAGGACCTCCCCAGGTTCCGTCGGCTCCTCTACCAGCAGAAGTCGACTTCCAGCTACCGCCCGAGCCCTTGATGGAAAGCTCGCTCGGCATAGTCACATTCTTCGGCAACAGAACAGCAACAAGGAGATAATCACCGGGAAAAAACTTCAAGTCCTCTAGTGTACGATCTTTTTCGCGTCCAGTGGGTTCTCTGTGCTCGCCTTCGGCATCTTCAAGAAGACGAGGAGCAGTAACATTGAGGGCGCCGGGCTCACCGAGGATGTCGCGAGAATAAACCATGCCGAGATCTTTTTGTGTAAAACGGCCTTTCAGAGCCGGGTCGGCATACACAGCGCGGAAGGAGAAACGTGCGAGAGGATGTTTGTATTCCGGGACATGTGGTGCGTTGTTGCGGAGTATCGTGAGGAGTTCACGAAGAGTAGTATCTTTCCTAATTCATTGTCAGTAAACCATTAGAGCAGCATGTAGCCTGGTATCAGTCCTGACCAAGTATGCAGTTGATGCTCATCCGTAGTTGGAGGTGAACCGTCTTCGAAAAGCGAAAGTCGGTGGAATGAACCGATCCTGACGAATGTTCGTATCAGAAAAGGTACCGTCTGCATACCGGTCAGCAAAAGTTCATAACACAACCAATTGTGCTCACTGTTTCTCGTGACAAAGACGCATTTCCAGGTGTTGGTGCTGTGTCCATCTCCATGGTTCTGGTTCTGTAATATATTACACTTCATCCTAGCCATCAGCATTACATAAGCTTGGCCTGTCATTATATTCATACACTAGACTAGTTCTGCTTTTATGTTACTCTGTTTCGTTTCTCCCCTTGTTCAGCTCCTCCTCGATACGCTTCTTCTGCTTCTCTAGCTCTTCTTCCTCGTAGACTAGATTAATTACAACCAAATTAGTTGGCGAATTCAATTTATCTATGCTGGAAGGATAACCAGTCACTCACAGAAAGCAAGCTCCTCTAGTGTCTTTCCAGATGTCTCAGGGAACAAAAAGTAAACGAAGATGACTTCAAACACAAGGAATACACAGTAACTAATGTCACATAAATCAGCTTAGAAAGCTCGAGGACGTTTGAATGCTAGAGACTGACCTGATATAGTACTTCCACCCTGCATTGGCGATACCAATGGGGTTAACGAACTGGTTGAAGAAGCCTGCTGCGCGACCAAACCATTGGAATACAGTAATTCCTTTGGCACGGACGTGGAACGGGAAGAGCTCGACGAGGAAAGCTGTTGATAAAAGCTGGTCAGAATGTTCTATTCCTTTGTAGATGTTGTACTGACTGTAAGTAAGGGCATTGTATGCAACGTTGTACGCGGGGCTGTAAAGGAAGATGAAACTGTACTTTAGGTCAATGAAATATTTGGGGAGGACAAAGAACTCTTATTTACGCAATTACAGCACGGGAAGAGGCTTGATTCTCCGTGAGCGCATAACGTGCGCTGCATATGGTCCATCCAGTAAAGATAGCGAGGAGAGAACAGGTACAAAGCTATGCAATAATTGTAACAAGTCTGACGAAATGTTCAGGACTTGACTCACGAGGTAGATAGTTCTACGCTTGAATCTAGGTACGGTCAAAGCAAGCACAGTAGCATTGACAAAACCCCAACAAGTGTTGGCCAAATTGATCAAATTCTTTGTTCGATTGTCGTGAATTCCAACATTGTCGAGGATACGGGCTAAGAAATATCTGGAAATCATCATCACAGTCATTGTCCCGATAAAAAGATAACTACGTACGACACCAATCCATTACCACTCCACTGAGTAACTAGACCCAGAAACGAGGCGACCAACAAACGCTTTCTCATCCCTGCCTGAGAAAGCATATCCATCCATCCAACTTTCAATGTCTCCTTCTCCAACTCTAGTGTTTGTTTGATTTGAACATACTCAGCTTTCACAAACTCAGAGTTCATGTCACCCTCCGCATGATATTTTGCTAGAATAGTCAGGGCTTCATCAGTACGACCTTTGGAGACAAGCCAACGCGGAGATTCGGGAAGAAAATAAATGAAGGCAATTTGAGAGAGAGATGGAAAGATTTGGAGGAGAGATGGAATACGCCAACCCCAGTTGCTCTTCATGCTGAAAGTGCCCAGTGTGATACCAGCAGCGACAATCGAGCCGATGAAGTAACAGGAGTTGAAAAGTGAACCCAAGATCGCTCGTTCTTTGGGATAAGAGAGTTCTAGAAATAATACCGTTAAGCACTACGATGGTTCCAGCGAGATGGCTCAAAACTTACCTCCAATGAGGGCGGTAGCTCCAACAATGGCGAGCGGGATGCCCAAGCCAAGGATGAATCGAGAGATTACAAACATGGCGACTGAAATTAGGATATAGATATATACGAGTGAACCTCTGAACCTTCCAAGTCCGATTTTCACTTACAGTTCTTCGAGCAGGTTTGTATGATGGCGCCAATCATCATGATAATACTACCCAAAATAATGGCTCCTCTTCGACCGAGTCCATCGCTTAAAATAGGAACAAAGGGCAGAGACAAGATTGCTCCAAGGGAGTACATTGCAGACATAAGACCAAGAAGAGTCGAACGAGGAGAGTGAAAGACTAGAAGATGGGTCAGATCGAAACCTCAAGCAACTCAAACTTGTGGAATTAGTACTCACAAGCATCCCATGAGTCGACGGCTTGAAGACCATTCATCATGGAGGCGTCAAATCTGGAATTATGATGATCAACTTTCAAAGAAATGTAATCGGACATTCAAACCTACTTACCCACTTGTCATCTCTACCCCTAAACACGTCGGAAAGAAAATCAAGTACATGATACGCAAGTTTGGTTTTTTGTACCAAGATGTTTTATCTTGCATGGCCATCTCTGATACTAAGACGTCAGCTGATGGTTTTTTAAAGCGCGAACCAGCTTTTTCGTTAGAAACCATTTCCTGTCGTTACTATTTGCCTGTGAATGGTCCCTTCAACAGCAGAAGAATAATCGGATCCTCAGAAGAGTACAGGGAGGAAAAGCGAATCACCGCTCCAGTTAATACCCTCCCAGAGTCCTTTATAAGGGTGCCGAATGGTGCCAAGAACTTTGAAAACGCTATGTGGGGGTATCACCAGATCCACTTCATTCTTCCGCGTATTCCCCGTAAAATCGATTGGACTGTCATCGAATCAATCGAAACATAATTGGAAATCTGGTGCAGAATCTGGTGCAAGTGCATGGAACGACTCTATTGGCGAAAGGCGTTGTTGATAAACCTGTCTTTGCCATTCAGAGATCAAGTTCACTAACTCTGCAGTGTGCTGGATCTTTACCCGGGAACGATGGGGTTCTTTGAACCAAATAACGCAGTGAAGCAAACGGGGAATCATCGGGACCTCTCTAGGCGCCAAGAACATATCTGTCCTACATCATGCACTTCCAATGTGGGGAACGATATGGTACCAACCGTGAGAAACCCATCCAACTACGCCTATCCAATCTTGATTTCAGCAGCAGAGTCAAAGAAAAGCTTCCCGTCACGAAACTACAGTCTCAGTGATTGAGATGCATTATTGGCCAGCTCATAGTTAAGGAAAAGGATGCGACTATACTACGACAGATACTTACTAGTCACGAGCATTTGGGGCTAGGTACGGCCTGTTGTTACACTACCCACGGGCTCCAAAGTTGATTGGCAAGAAGATGGCGACACTTGCAGTTTATCGGATGTTTGTTCATAAAAGAGGTGAACTACAACTTGGTCTTGAAAAGGCTAGGCCATATTCCAAACAACATTCCAAACAAAGCGCTACTCGACATGCCCACGGCCTTAAAACCGTTGATGAATTAATTTGGTGGCTAGCATTGCTTATCGGTTAGTTATGTAGATCCCGGAAAATAAAAGTATTGATCAAATTCCCAATGGCTCTCCTCATCCATATTGGCGTCATCCAGTTTATACTGCAAAAATTGCCATCGCTCTTGTTAGAGCTGTTGTATTCTAGTTTCATATTTCGAGCATTATCTTTGCTTCGATACTCTCAGTTACTTTTATTGTGGGCCCAAGCAAGAAATAATTCCTCGTCGTCTGCGATTTTGAGCTTGCGATCATCGCTCATGTACACAACTACCAAACCTCGAGAACGGCTCAGGGATTTCTATTGATTAGCGGCTGTCAAGGAGATCTCTTCTGTTATTCGAGATGGATCATGTGACTTATGAGCGCTTATGCTATTAGATCGTCGTCTTGATCTCTATCTACCTTCACCCAACTCCAGCCATCTTAATCAACTTTTTCTGGTTCAGCTTCATCAAAATCGTTACTTTCATTGCGCGTTCACTTCAATAGAGTTATCATGTTGATCAAAGTCAAGGTGCATTGCGATATTCTTATTTCCCTTGCAGATATCTCACTTTTACCTTCCTAGACTCTTACCGGAAAGGAGGTGTGAAAATAACAAAAATATCGTTCAGAATATTGGTTCTGACTATATGCTACGTCAACCCACTGTGCAGATAGAGCTCGAGGTTGACTCTGAGAATTCAGTGCGAACCAAAAGCCTGCAAATAATCCCACCGCTTACGAGTGTTTTGTTGTGCAATTACAGATTCAACAAGTCAAAGAGAAAGTAGAAGAACATTCTGGAGTGCCTCCACAACAACAGCGATTAATCTACGGTGGTCGACAGCTGTACGTATTGCATGGCGCTGTGTATAGGTGTGAATGTTGATTTGAAAACCAGACAAGACGATAAGACACTGAAGGATTATACCATTACCCCTGGCTCTGTGCTGCATCTTGTTCTTGCACTTCGTGGAGGGAGACAATGAATATCATGGAATCTGTTAGTGATCAGTCACTTGAAATCAGTTGCACTGATGAGTGTGTTATTCCCTGTCATTTTCCCTATCACAAACACATCGGCGATCTTGGGAAATAGGCAGAATTTTATTACCACTTAGATCATGGTGGCTGATGTGTGATTTGTTTGAGCTCCACAGAAAAAAAGTCTACTGGTTCTCGCAAACCGCCTTCAAACCGCCTTCGAGTACCGGAGCTGATGAGATATCTGCTGAGAGGACCATCAGCACGGAGTCGAACGTAATGTATGGAGAGGCAAAGGCAAGTTACATATTACAGTAGTTCCACTATTTAAAAACATATGAGATACATTTTTGTGTCTGAGAAATGTTTCATGTGAATAGATTGATAGATAAGCAGGAATTTCCGATTTCAACAGTATCACAGTGCAACAATATAATATAATTCCAAGAGTTTTACTCAGCACTCGGCGTCGACACGAGAACTGAGAACTGGTTTCAAGCCACCAGGAATAAATGCCGTTGGCGTGTCTGGCCTCAGCACATATTTGTTGTATATTATCTAAAACCTCTAACTACAGAAATATCGTTAAACCAGACTGAACTAATCGCCTCCCTAGTTTAATGGCGAGTGGTGTCAATGAAACAGTCGGGCGCAACATGGGTGATGGCGTCAGGCCCCTGAAATGGAAGCTATTCAATCTATATTCATAGGCGAGTTGATTTGATCAATTCGCTGGTATCGAGTTCACCTCAAACTCTGGGGATATATGAACGTCAAATCCATGAAAAAGGTCAAAGAACCGATGGGGTGGATAATCAGACTTCGCTTAACCATGTTTGAGGTTATCAGGTGTTCTGCTGAGAAGTTTATCTGACGACAAGTTAATCGGATGTTGATAGATGTACAGTATCGCTTTTCGGAAAACTTCATCATTACGAGAGAAGGAAGAGACTGTGCTGTTGTGGTAGAGTAGGATTTGGAAGAACGATGCCGACATCAAAACTCTGATCAACTTCAACTTAAATTGGCAGCACTGGTCAAATATTATATAAAGCGGCTTTCTTGGATCATCTTACTTCCCTTCGGACCTCCTCGTCATGGTGCCTGTTGCCTCCCAGACGCCTAGCTGGAGTGAAATACTCAAGGACCAGCTATACCTTGGAAAGTGTGTGTCCATTCTACCAGCTGAAACCTCATATAATTGACTTGTAGTGTTCTTCTAGTTTCGCAGCAGCCCAGTGCCCTGAGTTGGGGAAGAAACTTGGAATTACCCACCTCATCTCCGTATGCCATGAGTGCCTGTCTAGGAGTGGGGAAAATTATACTCATCTACAAATCTCTGTCGAGGACACGGAATATTCAGACCTGCTGATCTATCTGCCCAAGACAACTCGATTCATTCAGGCGGCCCTAGAGGAGGGAGGACGGGTTCTTATACATTGCATTATGGGAGTGTCAAGGAGTACGACCGTCGTGGCAGCCTTTCGTGAGCTTCTATTTTTTGCTTCGGGTTCGTCTTCTCACCGTGTCCGAAGTCATGAGGCATAGAAAAATGGATACTCGGTCGGCATTACGCTACATCAAACAGCGTGAGTATTCGATTTGATCAATTTTTTGGGCTCCACAGTGACGTGCTTCTGGCTGCCAGGGAGACCCCAGGTCCATCCAAATTATGGCTTTATCAAACAACTTGATACATTCGCCAAATGTCAATTTGAACCTTCCTCAACTAATCCCATCTATTGTTCGTGGAGGAAACGACAAGAGCAAGACGTCACCTGTTTCCTTAACTCTTTGGTTGACACGGTCGCTGTTATCCCCGAGAAGCTGCTGTTGAACAGGTGAGGAATGATTGCGGTCAATCACATTATCCAATTCTCACCGATGCCTCTTCCTGGCATCTTAAATCAACTCTTTCAGCGACTTTCCGGAAGATCCTCGGCAGGCCGAATCCTTACTTGCTGACCTTGGCATTACTCATGTGCTATCAATATCCCCCGCCGAATTCCCACCTTCAGTCCTCGCTGCCGCTCTGAAATCGCGAAGTCATTACTGTCATATCGAAATAAGAAATAATGTGAAAGAAGATCTGCTACTTGCCTTGCCAGGGGCAGTCCAATTTTTAGAACAAGCTATGGTTGATGGTCTTGTTCTTGTCCATTCACAGATGGAAGTTCGAGCGTGTACGGTTGCTTGTGCATGCTGTACGTTAGTCCAATTTTCCTTCTCAGAATAAGTGTCTGACATCGATTCCCTTAAATTTCCAGTAATGAAACGGGAGTGCCTCGCTCCGGACGAAGCATTCTCGGTTATTGAGGATGTTCTCCCGCTTTTCAATCCCACTGTCAACTTTTCTCGAAATCTTGAGTTATACGATGCATGTGGCCACCTACCTACGAAAGATCATCCCATCGTTCAGGAATGGATCTCGTCGGACAGACCGGAAAACAGACTCAATAGTTCACGGAACATTGAGCCATCTCCTACCTATCCAAGACGTCCCTCGGGTAGTATAATAACTTCTTCAATGCCCCAAGGATTATCATCACTATCTGAACCAAAAGTGTTTTCTGATCGAATTTCTTCATCTTCGTCGCACACCACTATTCTCACCACTCCCTCTTCTCATCCGGTTATGATCCATCGACGATCTTCCAGTTCGTCAAGTTCCGCTATCCAGTGCAGTATCGTAAACTCACCAGCGGAAAACCTGGGGACGAGAGCAAAAGAACTCCTAGGCGACACAAAGTTCGACCTATCCGGGTTCGTCGATGCACTGAAGGGCATTGAGAATCAGAGATCAGGATGTTTACTTCTGCAGGAAAGGAAGCAGATGATTGGCAATCGATCGTTGCTTTGCTAGATTTATTGTGACATTCTGTGACGCGTTATTTCGTTTGCTTGTATACTATATGCTGTTTTCTGCTTTCGTTGTACCCTGTATCACTACTGATCTTAACAAAACTTGGAAACCGAGCGTATCTTCCTTCAACTGGGACTGTGCACCATGCCAAGCCCTAGCAAGCGAGTGGGATTAGCTTCACAAGGTTTTTCTCCATTCACGATGTCGAAAATCAAGGAGAAAGCAGACCCTCTCCTCAGAATCTACGAGTCGAATAAAACAGTTGACGCCCGAATCTAGACAGTGTGTTCCTCGTTAGACCTTTCTTTACCTTACCGTGATTAACCGGTGTAAGATAGATGTTTATACCGTTTAGCTTCTTACAGGCCACCAAAGTTGGTTGTTCAAATACCAAGTTCACGACGTGCTGCTGTGCTAGTTGCATTATTTGTGGGTAGGACTGGTGACCTGTACGTGCTATTGAGTCGGTATGTTTTTTGAGGCTCGGGTCCCCTCAGATCAGATAGTTAACGGCGCTCTGGATCAGGAGATCTGCAACGCTCAGAACATACGCAGGTGATACGTCTTTACCTGGAGGAAAGATGGATTCAGAAGACCGAAATGTTGAGGAAACTGCTGTACGTCTTCTTCGGGCAGCTAGATTGATGTTTTGATCCTCATGAGTTCGAATTAGAGGAGGGAGGCCTTTGAAGAGGTGAGAACAGGTTTGTTTGTCTCCTCAATGTTCACAGATATGACCAGATTGGACTACCGAATGATCGTCGGAAAGTTCCCCTACTATGTATTCTGGAGCCATTTCTTGCTGCAGAGCTCGTAGTAACGCCGTACGTAGGGCCTCATTCCCGCCCTTCTTTGTGTTTCAATCCAACTCTAGTGTAGTGGTTTTGGTTCTTGACAACACCTTACGCGTAAGTGTACTTGTCTCGTAGTATGATTTGGCATTGACATATCTTGCATAGCCTATACTTAACACTGGCGAGGTCGCTTCCTTATTCTCTCATCCTCTCGCATCTTTCCTGACCACCACTTCACCATTTCACGCATCTGAACCTGAGACAGTTGAAGTTAATTACCATAAGTCTTTTTATATTGAAACCAGCGCGCCCCACGGAAGGAAATATCCATCCATAGTCCATCAGTTCCTTACTGGACGAGAGGCTGGTGGTATCAAGCCAATATTTGGCCTTACAGCGTGCGTCAAAATCACCAGAAATGAATTATCAACTAACTTAGGGCAGCGGAATAATGATTCGGGTGGCGGTGATAGGCTACGATCGCGATCCAGAATTCAAGGTGGCGGCATCGGAAATACCTTCACTTGATGAACGAATAGCGTGGGCAATGCTCAATAGACCCGTCTTCCGTCATGCTTGTGAAAAGGAAGGTGTGAACCTTTCATTAGCGATGAGAATCTGTGGGATGAAAAGAAGTGAGCTTGAGGCAATGAGGAGGGAACATGATGGCAGAGAGGATAGTGAGTTAAGAATGGCAGGGAAAGGTAAGGCCGAAAGGAGGGATAATTGGTTAAGGGTTTGGAGAGCTAAATTATGAGGTGAGAACCCCTTGAGCGTCATACATCTTCAATGTGATGTATCTTTCTGCGGACAGCAATAATCTAAAATGTGTTTTACTGTCACCACTACATTATTCACTATTTACTGTGACCACCGTGACCATTCCCATTACTATCGTGGTTCCCTGATTGCTACATCATTGCTACCACCCCTACGTAAACATTATAATGATGATAAGAATCAGATTATATCCTCCCTAGTGATGATCTCCGTCACTATCAGACCCATTATCATAGCGATGGATTGAGGCCAGAGTGAGTTGACTCTTCAGAGTAATGCTGGGGATCTGAGATGATTCCTTACCTTGCTCGTTGTTCGCTGACTCTAGGACATCCGGTTATTTGCGCCCACCAGCTTGAAAACAGGATACCTCGGAAATGACGCCTGATTACGATCGAGCCGTTCGGCGGAGCTCCTATGGCGTGATGAAGAATTATGTGCAAAAGAGATCACATAAGATCACAGCAGTTGACCTTCGAAATTGATTGGTTGTCGATGGCCTCGATGACATCTAAGTCAGGGCTCACAGAGATGCCGAGTCCAGGGTAGATCAAGATGTGCACAAGCAGGCTGTACGATAATTTTGGTCAAGTTAAATTGAGGGTCTCTCAGGTCAGAGATTTTCTCCCAATTGCTAGACCTGCTGATTGGCAGAATTCAGAAGTCTGGAAAACTATCAATTTTCGATTTAACTGCCATGATCGTTCTGGGTATGACCAGAAAAATACATAGGATGTGTGGCTATTGCTGCAGATGTCTGAGTAAATCGATCTAAGAATGATCTTTTTGTGCTCCTGGTAATAGAAGGGCGGCATCGAAAGCTCCCATCATTTTCAAGTACGAAGTTGGAGAGTCAGCAGCACCTTTACCACCAGGTCCAACACACAATGCCAGATGTTTGAGACCCTCCTTCCTGCCTGCATCGTATTCCCAGAGGTATTTTTCAACCAGAGCATCTTTAACACCAATGGCCTCGGTCAAAATAGCACGAAATGCTTTATCTCTGCTCAGGTAGTTATCATCTCGAAAATCAAAACGCGTTGCTAGGGCTGTGTGAATAAATCCATAAATTGACTGTGCGCGCCCTTTTGTTAGCTCCCTAGGTCGAGTATAATAACGAAGCATTTTGGGTAGAAAACGAATGCGAGGGTGACAATCAATCAAGGTTGACTGGTCGTTTGGGATCGTTATTCCTGGATGTGAAAGGTCAAGGCCAATCCGTGGAGATTTATGAATTTTCGGCAACGAGGGGATGGAGCATGTAACGGGTTTCAAATAGAGATAGGACATTCGAGAAGAAGTTGAAGATGCACTGGGCGGGTCAAGGGCACTTGTGTCCCCTCCCCATTTGACCTCGACTAGTTCTGAGATGCTTGACGCCCCATTCAGATTTAGAATTCTGTCTACTAAGAGGGAAGGTCCGTAGACAGAGTTTTTTTTCAAATTTGTATCAATCGCGCCATCCTTGGTGAGGCTACGCAGGCCGCGAAGGAGAATTCCCCCTCGTACAAACTCGGTAGACCTTGGTCCATGCCGATCCCCCTGAACATCAGCCACATTAGGTACTAGGAGAGAATTAGTTGATTGACTGACAAAGTAGGATGAAATAGTACGGGGAGGCAGTCCACCAATTGTGAGATCCAGGCCTTTGCGAGTACCACCACGATAAGCGGTTAGACTGGCGGAGCTGCGCGAAGCATCATTTGAGCGTCTTGGGGCACGGTGGAAGTACCTTTTCATAATATTTTCATCAGTGTATTGGCAAAATATAATAAAAGAAGGCACATACCATCGACCACTCACTTTTTGCTCTTCGCTGCCGTGAGTGAATGGGTCTTCATAGCACTCATCCTTCTGAAGATAAAACTCCATCTCTTGAATCTCAAAAGCCGTCTCGGCACCTTCGCAATGGACAACAAGCTGATGCTCATGCATGAGGACGCGTGCTATCATGTCGAAACGGTTTGTTATGGCAACCTCGTCATCTAGAGAAGTAAAATCCAGAAGGTCGCGAAGGCTGAGTAGATGTACAGCAGACGGAGGATCGACTGGTCGATCGTCGGCTGCGTCGGAATTGGTCAATCCTTCGAGCGAAACAACCTTGATTTTCTTCGCCGGACGCACTCCTGGAAGTGCCTCGTCTATGCTGCTTCCTTCTCGTTTTGAATATATCATAATCTTTTCGTGACGAAGACAACACTATCGCCTACGTGGCTGCTGTGACGATTATTGAACACTAAAAAGAAATTTCTGGTCCAACCCTGCTCTGAAGCCACTTATGTTGATGTCGCTATACAGCCAAAGAGACGACTATGGGAAACCGGGCCAAACCATCCACAGGAACTGTCTACCGAATAGAATTTTCTAAAGGTTTGACCCGTGGGACTACATAGCACAAGATTGCCTTCCCGATTAGGCACGCTATCATGAAATAGTATAGTGTGTCACTAAATCGTCACTAAATCCAGGTGGTACGGGGTCCAGTTTGGAATATCAAACGTCCGTCTTCAGGCAATGCCTTAACTTACTAATCTATCTTATGTCGAGTACGAGTTTACAGTTTTGTACTTTGATCATCGTGTCCGCCTGCTACGAGTCCCTTCAACTTGTCAAGTCGCAGCAGTTCTGCCGAGCGCTTCACGGCTCTTGGCTCGTTTCCTATTTTCTCTCAGAACTATCCGGATGCTGTTCATAGCTTTGCGGTGGAGAAATTCACTGCATGCAATAATCCCATTATTTTTGCCTAATGTTCTTCCCCGACCAAAGTCTAAGGGATTTCCCTTTGAATCCGTTACAATGCCTCCAGCTTCCTCAACCAAAAGAGTGCCAGGGGCATGATCCTACCACAACCATAAGTTCTGTAAGAATCGACCGGCCGAAAGCAAACTGACCCAGATTTTTTCTTCGTAGTCTGGACGTGTAGGCATCCGCAAGTATAAATGACCTCTTCCCATTGCAAGCGCACAGTATTTGGCTTGACTGTCCATTCTACATGGTTCTTCTTCCACTCCCAAGACCTCTGATACGCGGGAGTTGAAAGAATGCGAAGAATGACCTGATTCTACTGATTCCAGGACGACCACATCTGCAGGATGCACAGTGGGCATTGCGATGACAGTTGGATGACAGCCTTCCATCGAAAGCTGTGGTAATGTCAGAGCGGCTGTGTGATCAAGGTGTAAACACTCACTCGATCGGAACCTTGGCCCTTCACCGCAACAAAAATATAACCCTTTGAGCCACTATTTCTATGTGGTAGGTTCGGACAACCAATGACACCAACGATGGGTTTTCCGTCAATAAGGAACGACAGACAGACCGCATACTGTTCCCCCCGAAGGAAACCCTTTGTTCCGTCAATAGGATCAATAGTCCACATTCCTATCGCCATGAGCCTTAAAAATCAGACGAGTCAGATTGGAAAGACTCACTTCCAGTATTTCCACCTTCATAGTTACCTCTGTCTATTGCATCTCGTACCTCGCGAGGTGAAATATCAAAACCTATTCCAATCCCCCATTCTTCCTTCTCGTAAGCTAACCGTTCATCAGTCAAACCTTCGTTCACCAACGTAGTAATATGATGCAAAAGTTCCTTGTTCTCTGATTTCCGCAACTCTGTGGCGTCTTCCTCTCCAACGATGGGATCATTAGGAAATACAGTGTTTAGCACTGAAGCCATGACGGCCTGTGCAGCATAATCACCCACTAACGAACGTCCATATCAATATGAATACAAAGCAGGATTACAGCACACCAGTAACAGGAGATTGATCATTCTTCGTCATATAATCTGTATTAACCAAAGTCTCAAAGACCTTTTTCGTAACGATACACGCTCGACGAACTGCAGAGATAGCAACTGTCCGTTCATGGTTCCAAGGAAGAGGAGGCTGATCATGGGACTGGAGCATTCTGTAGTATGTATGAAAGCAACGGTTTTGAGGAAAAACGCAAGAATAAATACACTCGTTATCTAAACGGACGTGCTTGAATCGGCCGGCAAGATCGGGCTCCGAGATTGATGGCATCACGCCCTTAGTCTACTAAAACCGCTCTAGTTCTCTTTTGTTCTCATACTACCACCTCCCTGCGAAATGCCTGCACCCGCAGTGTACGCTCTCGCAGTAGTTGGCACTGTTGGTGCTGCCTTTGCTTTTCACCAAGTACGTGTATTCAACAGGCATGACGTTTCTCTCGATGACCGACACGCAACTCTAGTTCGTGTATGAACCTCATATCGCGCCTAGGCTAGAGCTCTGGGCAGAAGCGTTTATTGAACGTCGTCGTGCTAGACGTATGGAACAGCAGGGACTTATTCTTGTCCCTGCATCAATCCCTCTCCGCAGACGAGATGGACATGAGAATCATTCAGACTCGTCAGATTCGGAATCGAACTCAGATCCTGATATGAAAGAGAATATTTCTCAAAGTAGGGATTTACGACAACCCTCTGATTCTGTCACAAGTGCTCATGTCACTGATTTTGACTTTGACTCAAATGTCGCTCGTGAAGTCGGCGAATGGAGGTCCAAAGTTCAGTTGTCCAGCAACTTGAGACATCGTACAAATCGGGGTGCTCACGCCATGGATGAGGTTCGTGTCTTTTCTTTACGGAAGTTGTTTTTATATGACTCAACATAACAAAATGACACCCACGCAGTCCATCAATCCGATTTCACATCCTATAATATCACCTACCCATGTCATATCGGACGCTTCGGGCTCTTCGACCCCGACCACAACTACGGTTCCAAGTATTATCTCTTCTCCGCCGGTTCAAGTGTCTCCGTTGTCAACTCCCGCTACCATCCACTCGTCTTCAAATCAGAGGCCCGTATCTTTAGGACCTTCATCTCTCTCTCCAGTTCGGACACCTTTACCTCCCTCTCCATCTCATCCAAGTCCAGCCGCTGATGCAACTCGAACTAGTCCAGTATTTCACAATGTGACTTCTTCCGTTCTAGATACCTACTCTCCTCCTTCTTTCTCCTCTCCTATCCCATCACTTTCTCAATCTTACCCTCAGGAGCTTGATCGAGAACGTGATGTCGAGCTTCTTTCTCATCCTTCTTCAGGAACGCCCTCTCCTTTCACAACCTTCTCTCCGTTCGTTGCTGCACCACAGGCATTCCCACCTTTGACCATTGATCAACCTCTCAATCAAATTTCTTCTTCTGAAGTAGAGACTCGTCATTCACGGTCACTTAATATCGCCTCTCGGTTCTCATCTTCGTCTCAGCATACTATTGCTACCGACGCTGAATATCGTTCTCTACCTGCTTCGCCTACTTTGCTTCAGTCCAACTTTTCCTCGCCTGTCCATATAAGTGATGATATTCATCAGCTAATACGCTCGCCTTTACTTCAAGAAGGATCTTCATCACCATCACCATCAACAGCACGTCCTCGACTGATTAGCTTTACTCCCCAGAATCCTATTTCACCTCAATTTAATCTCTCTGACCTCGAGTTGGAATCGGATTTTGATGTAATGAGTGACCAAGGAAGTGAGGGGAGTGGGAGAAGTTGGGCGGCTGTTTCTGCAGGCTCTGAATCTTTTTAATGAATGGCGTTAAGGACTACCAGTTTCGTCGGCTAATATCGAGCACACACACCTATCGCATCCTGTACTTCTATTCCGCTGGTATCGACGTACACTTACCTTCTCAATGAGGTATATACATTGACTCGCAGTGATCAAATATCAATTCCGAACACACTTTGAAGACTCTGTACGCCGTTGATCTATGCAAACAGATCTTCAACATGCAGACAGTGTATTTCTGGTGGCAAAATGCAAAACAGTAGCGAGGCGCATAGTCTCTGTATGGCTTATCTACAAGTGACCTTATTCCATCCAATGTCAACGATTATTCCGAGCACTTGAGCCAGGATGGAGATACAATAAGAATAGAAACGGACCAGTCTGGCGTGCCGACCAGTCCGAAGGCGATACTTTATGGGTATAATGGACAAGAAAAACAAACAGGTCCTATGACCAAAACCTCCAGAGCGTCAAACGATATGATCATCAGCCCAATGATAACAGGAAAGCGATAGGAAAGCGTGTTTGAAAGCAGGGTGGGGGGAACGCAATGAGAGATAAAAACGGATAAACAATGTTCATAAAATAAGAATGTCGGAGGTCCAGGGACCGGAGAAGCGAGAACGATAATTGCCGAAACTGATGAAAGGTGGCGCACTCATTGACGGGGGAGGAAGATGAGTTTACACTCCATCGCCGCAGGGAAGATAACCTGTACAGCGCGTGAGTCGGATGTGATCCGCTCCAAAGTCGAACGACAGGCACTCACAAAACTATCCTTGATTTCCATGCTTCTTTCATTAGTCTCAGCGGGGGCCGCGATGGTGAAATTCCTGATGACTGCGGCGATTGCGATGCGGAGCATCATCTGTGCTAGGTTCTGGCCGCCGCAGACACGAGTACCTGTTCCAAAAGGCATCATGTGTTGATTCATGTTGGCAAGCTCAGCCTGTGAACACTCGAGCCAGCGTTCTGGAAGGAAGGTGTCCGGAGAAGGGAAGACAGTCGAGTCACGATGCATCGACCAAGCCTGCGTTGATACAACAGTTCCAGCGGGAAGTGTATAACCCATGAGGTCAAATATTTCATCCTGGGCATCATTTTTGGTGGTGGAACTGGGAACAACACGTTCCAGAAGGCTAGGAGCAGCAGTGTAAACCCGAAGTCCTGGTCAAAGCTTTTAGTTCTCGACTTCTCGATAGCTAGTGCGCAAATCAGATCACACCTTCCTTGATGAATGCGTTCAGATACGGTAGCTCTTGGAGAACCGAAATATCTGGAATTACTCTCGAGTCAGCCATGACTTCGTCGATCTCCGCCTGAAGCTTCTTTAGGATGTCGGGTCTACGGCTAAGCTCCCAAAAGAAATAGGAGAGAGAAATGGAACTAGTATCCGACCCTGCAATCCTAATACCTGCATAAGAGAAACACGAATCGAAAATGGAAACGACTCACAGGTGACCCATACACTCTGAGATGATATCGTGATCTGGCATGAGTTCATTCGAGGAATAACGGTGCTGAAGAAGTCGCTGCAACATGGAGATCTTCTCTGATTCACCGATCTTTCCAGCGTTCATTTGCGCTCTCATCTCGTAGACTCGAGAGCTGACAAACTAGAAAGCGTCAGGATAAAACTGGCGTGCTGCATCGAAGTAATGTAGCCACATACCTCAGCCATGATTTTGTCAGAATCACACATTTGCCGCCAGCGGGCATTCGGCAGGCGGCATACGAGTTTCCACGCCCAGCTTGGAACGATACTACGCTGAGGATATGCAAATTAGAAGGACAACGATGCACTCGATCCGTAATATTACCAGAATGCCTCGTTTTGGGAAGTCGTTAATCGCCGTGGAAAGAGGGTCTTCCACATCCATGGCCCACTTGGTCACTGCTCCGAGGCGATAACCATAAGAAGAAGAGACAACAATGTCTACCATGAGATGTCTGAAAAGGGTGAGGCACTCTGTCGAAGCCTTGCCGGCGATATTATCAAGCACCTGACATGGAGATGTAAGCCAACTGATATCCGAGAGCAAAAAATGATCATTCACATTGAGAACTTGACACATTGATTCGTGCATCTCTAACTGGAACTTGGCGACGTTAGCTGCTGTATAGTGAGGCGCGTAGGCCCGTTTTCGGATGATGTGGTGAGCATGATCAAGAGTAGTCATGCTTCAAGCACCGTCAGCATAAAATATGCATATATGCGCTTCTGCACCTACGCATGATCGTTGTCGTTGCTGTGAAGTCAAATTTTGAGTTACTGTACAGAGTGGCGTTGCGAAGTAGGAACATACGTGAGGAGACTCTTGTAGTAAGTGCTCTTGTCGAACTTGTGAACGGAATATACGGTGCGCATGACGGAAATGTCACGAAATACGATTTTTGTGGGTCCCACGCGTACGACAGGGCCATACGCCTCAAAGAGCTCCTGAATGGTCTTACATTGACGGAGGCGAAGGACGTGGATGTTGAGCCAGAGATCGGAGACAGCGGCATACCATGGACCGGGGATTGCACTGAGAGGAGACAGAAAGAGATTATAGATGGACCGGATAAGAACGTAAATGGATGCGACGGAGAGGAGACCAAAAAATAAGTTGTGGGAGCAGAACAGGAGGGCGAAAACCATGTTGCCGGCCCAGGAGGAAGGTCCTATAGAGATATGTGGGAGAGAGAGACTTTGACGACTAGAAGAGAAGGACCGGGGTCGCTACAGGTTACGCGGGCGGAAGAGGAGATGGGCGGGCGGGAAGAAGAAGAGGTGGGAAATGGAGTTGTGGGAGGGAGGATTATATATCATTCCGCTGTGTGGGCTGACAAATCGGAGTTGGAAAGGCTGCCTCCAGTTTGTCGCGGAATGTCAAATGCATTGGTCGATGGCACTCGCTGTTGGAATCCAATCTGAGTGTACACGACGCGTCAAATCCAAGCCCACCTGCCCTTTCGCACTCAGAAGTATCTTTACGTCATATCCCAATTTTACCTTATTCTTGCCTTATCGGGAATTCACGTGACCATCTATTCATGTCCAATACGGTTCCTTCGCCACAATTTGACCGGCAGTCTCTTCCGCTTTGTATTCCCTTCCTTCCTTTGCCAGATGCGTCCCAATCGTGACATATTCATCTCATGCTGTGACAGCGGGCTGTTATATATATATATTTATATTGGTGCTCGACGTCCAACATATACTTTCTGTCTTGTCGGACGATCTCTACTTTCTCTCATGACACTGTCTCACTGCCTTGGCCGTTGTGATTCGGAGATAAATTGCTCCAGCACCATCTTGTAATGTCCATGTCCTGCTCAGCTCAGACAACGCCACGCAGATTAGGGCGAATCTAACCTTTGGCTGCCTGAGCAAAAGTTTAAGCTTAGCGTCCCTGTCTTCTCATTATTGACTTGTCTTCTTCTTTCATTACTCAGCAACACATGCGTGTGACACACTCCCGGAATCCAGCACACGAAGATGGATTTCCTAGCCTAGAACTGCGAGCCTCCTGCGAAAATGTCATGGGGTAGAACACAAGCACTCTCCTTGTGTAAGGCGACGTTAAGGTGGGTGCCTTTAATGATCCTCTTAGATGCATCCGCTGATGTTGGACAATACCAGGGGATCAGATTGCCCTTCTCCCTCATAACCTCGGCTCTGGTCAGCCAACGTGCACTTCGCGGATTCCTACCGCATGTATTACCCGCGTAAACACCTCTTCCATTCTCTCGGGACCTGCAGCTTTAGGATTAGCCAGTAGACGTGACTATAAACCCCGAAATTACCGATCCAATTCGGAATTACTAGAAATCTGCTTCACTTCCAAAATGCGTCGCACAACGCACCGAGTATCCTTGCCGCGATAGTGTAATGAGAGTCGTGCCAGGATCCGATCTTGAACCTGCATCGCGATGAGACGCACCGACAGATACTACAGGATTGAGACGCTCTGGCAAAAAAATACGTCACTTCCACCAGAAAACCGTCAATTTCACGCCCATCTGTCTCGTCAAACAAGATAAAAGCCCTACGATCCACGGTAAAAATAAATAGGCACATAAACGCTGCCCTCAATCGAACTTCGAGAAGGGGATAAGGGACTTGGAGAGTTTCACGCATGTTCGTACGTCGAGAATCATGGTGCATTGCAATGAGAAGTTCGAATGCATGTCAAGGACACGAGGCCTGTCATAAAGTGTCAACCACAAGCGTAAGCTGAACATCCTGGTCATTGAGACTGCGGAGAAAGAGGTGATTCAGCCGGACACCGTTGGGTTTATCTACTTGACCATCGTTTTGAAACGGTCCAATTCATAGTGGCACGGCATCTATATCACTATCTCGAGCGCAGCGGCTACTCGATACTCTAGCAGCGGCTCGGATACGACAAAGAGCCAAAGCTTTGATGTCAATAAGAGGTCTTAGGCTATCCACCCCTGATACAGGAAGTTTCGAGGACGTCTCGTTGCCACGGAGCATGAAGTCACGTCGTAGATCTCAACCGCGTCCGATGTTACGAGAAGTCCGGGGATAATGAAATCGTCTTCAAGTCCGCCACAAGCCCGTAAGCCGCGGGATGCATACCACCTCTTTGGCGAGAGACCCACTTGGTCGGAGGTTGCACGTCCAAGAAGCAAGGTTGTGTCAAGGCTTACCCAGCCAAACATGGACTAATTATTCAAATATATCGGCACCTCAAGACAACGATCGCGCCCACAGAAGACAACATCCAGCTACACTCGTTGACGGAAAATGAGTACAGCATGTCGACATTATCGCAGTGGCGGCGGCGACAGATTCAGAGTGCCTCCACGAAGTTGTAGATCCCACCTGAAGCCAGATTTTGCCCAGAGTTCTTGCTCACTTAGAAGCTGATACGAAGACTATTGAACATAAATTTATTTTGACACGGAGGTGGCGCACGATTCTTGAGCACTTGAGAGGCTATCAAGCACGTCCGATTGGCCCTGTGCCGAATCTGTAGCGAGATAGCACGAAGATCATGGCCATAAACATGCTTGGTAAAGCAAGTTTGTTACTAGTTGGCGATACCAGGTAGGGTTTTTTCAGGTGTAGCACTGCCTGGTCAACTGAGTTTTTCGCTTATATTTTCCTTGGTTCCCGAATTCTGTTAGAGTGGTGCCATTTTCCCGTATGATCGTCGCTAACCCAATAGCCTCAATGCCGTAGATGAAGAACTCGATAGCCTCGTCCCCGATATTTCGCGCGGCAGCCCATCGTTAACCTCTTCATCGCCGTCTGTTTCTCGTGATAAGATAAGTGCAGAGCAAGGGCCGGCTCCCGGTCCTGAAGAAACGTGACGTCAGCACCAGAAAGAAAGTTGGTGTTTTAACAAGAATAGCACACACCAAGAATAGCTACAACAAATATATCACAACACCGCTGATGCTATTCTCTACCATGACGGCGCCTGTGCTGGGCATGGCATATCTGTTACTTTGTGCATGGCTGAGCGCATGGATAGTCGTTTCTGCGATCTATGTGCCTTTGCGGGAATATGCAGGTCCAAATTTCTTTGACGCCTGGGATTATTTTAACTTGTTCGACAACACGACGTGGGGTAGGTGACAATCATCCCTTGTCTTTCATCAATGTCCTGACACAAACTGGACGATACAGGCAATGTCACATTTGTTGATCGACAGACCGCTACATCGAGTCGGCTCACATTTGTCAACGATGCTGGAAACGCAGTCATCAGAGTTGACAACACCACATTCATACAGCCAGCTCCGTTGGTACACAGAAACTCCGTTGGTTCCTTTCTCCGCCCCCAGAGCTTTCACCCAAGGATCGCCTCGTAGATACGCATCACATCGAAAGACACATACGGAGTTGGTACTCTGATTATGATAGACGTTCGACACATTCCTTATGGATGCTCGGTGCATGATTCTCCGGATTCGTATAAAGTAAGTGTAATTAATCATCTTTGACAGGTATGGCCGTCCTTTTGGACTCTGGGAACTGCAAAGGAATGGCCAGGGGGAGGAGAGATCGACGTCATTGAAGGCATCAATATGATGGATCATAATCAAGTTGCCTTACACACTACCCCCGGTTGCTTCCAAGCTCAAAATCCAGGGCAAACTGGACAAACGATCGAGGGAGATTGCTCCACTTCTCAAGGGTGCCTAGTAGCTGAGAATAAATCTAATAGTTGGGGACCAGGCTTCGCGCAAGCTGGAGGAGGAGTATGGGCGCTTCAGATTGACGTTGCTGGAATTTTTGTTTGGTATTGGAGTGTGAGCAATTGATTTCGAAAACATTCTCAACGCTTAATGGAAACAGAGGCCTGATGTACCGGAAGTTGTCAGCACAGCGAGCAACGCCTCAGTCATGGATACCACAAGCTGGGGACTACCTAGCGCTTCTTACCCTGCTATTGCTTGCAATATCAGTCAATTCTTCACCCCTCAGCAACTAATCTTACTGACAACATTATGTGGTACTTGGTACATCTCACATATTCCCTACTCACCATTTCTGCCTCTCATGTTCCTTGCTCTTTCATAGGGCTGGCGTACCGGATATATATGCAAGTACATGCCATACTCCGACCATGTCTTGTGTGAGTATTAGGATGTCCTCAAATTACAACATTCATAGCTAACAATATGAGTCAGGTCATGGACAATGTCATCGGCTCAGGAAGTCCGACTTATGATAATGCCTTTTGGGAGATCTCTTGGATTCGCACGTACTTGATAAATCCTGCTCCCTCACCCCAAACCGCGACCGCTAGGCCTGCACAGGAACCTATAGCATTTCCTGCTCAGTCGACGTCTGGTGCCTTAAGTAATTGGCACAAGGCAGTTTATCTGCCATTTACAACTCTGCTCGTCTCGTTTCACTTTCTTAGCTTGTGAAATGGATACTTGTACGATCTTGTCGTTTATCTGCTCGATAGGTTTATTTATTGTAGGTTTAGATGTTTATGTCACAGAGAAATGTCTAGAACGTCTAGAACTTTCTCCACAATCTAGTACTGACTCAGCGGGAATTCATATTTACATTACACGTGCTGTGGAAACTCCCTCAAGGAGTTGCTGATTTCCGAATTGAAATATGAAGAACATTAGTGTGCAAATAGATGTGATTCCTGCAGCTCTTTTGTTGTTCAATCTATAGCGTACTCTAAATGGTGACAAAGGCAGAAGATGCCGATCAATTTTTGGGAATTTGAAATATGGACTGCGATGTGCTGCACTACTATTCTATAAGCATAATGTATCATGATCTCAAAAAAATGCACCTGTTTACGTCCCAGGAACCCTGTTCGGCCAAGAAGATACAATACCAGTGTTGTTACAATACTCGGTCCTCTCAAATACCTTTTTCTGAACCTGAAACGCGCCAGAAATACATTCAAGCCGCAAAGAGCTCAGAACATGGTGAGTATCTATTCTAAACATGGATCTCGACTGACTTTCCACTCTGTAAGTCAATAGTTGCGATCTAAGCTATTCTTGGGATTGACAAACTAAATGAGTTGGTCATACGTGTAGGTATGACTTGCTGCGAGATTACCAAAGCCAGTAAACAAGATGCTTCTAGCCTGTTGATAAAAATGACTATGCTGTTACCAACTGCGCAGCGTTCGATGTTGAATGTACTCCTTCCTCAGCGGGTGCCTTTTTCGTAAACCACCTAAGGACCACCTAAGGACCTCTGATTCATTCATTTGATTCTGGATTAAGTATTCTTAACCTATTTTTATACGAACCTTCCAATGGCCGACAGAAATTATGAAAACCAATTGCGTTATAGAACCAGTGAATGAAAGGATTTTGAGTGCCCAAGTGCATTTTTTCTCCGAAGATCACCATAGAAGGAAAGAGAAACGTATTTATAGAGTCGAGAGAGGATATAAAAGGCCATGCAAACATTCAACTTTCTTCAGCATTCAAATCCCGCTCCAATCTTAGTTTCTACCTAGGTATGCTTAATGAGTGAATCATCATTCATGAGGACCTCTGTTGACAGAAACCGTTATTCTCGTGCAGACCATGAAATTCCTTCAACCGCTTGTATTTCTTGCGTGCGCATTCACTGCATTGGCTGCAGCGGCACCCATGGACGTAGAACAAGCCCCTGCTTATCACGCTAAAGCACCATAACCACCACACTCGTGAGGTTTCTGCCACAGACGAAGGAGAGCATCGCAAGCATCACCATGCTCGTGAGGTTTCTGCTGCAGATGAAGAAGAGTATCGCAAGCACCATGGCCACCACACTCGTGAGGTTTCTGCCACAGATGAAGGAGAGCATCACAAGCACCACCACGGTCGTGAGGTTGATGATGAAGAGAACCACAGACATAACTGAAATAGATAGATAGCGATTATCCTCGACTTGCCTCTCTAGTGAGAGGCCACTTGGCCTAAGTATGCTTCTGTGTGATCTGCGATGTAGACCCAGTATTAAGTGTTGAGTTGATCCCTCAAGTATTTTCTACGACGTGCCAGAAGTTGTTCACGTTCCATCCAGAAGGTAAGTGGAATTTAATCTGGGCCAGCAATCAAATGGCATCTGATTCAGTTTACTTTGAATCTCGAAGAAATAACATTAATCAAAGACTGTCAGTATATAAGTCGAACGAGCGGCAGTGATCACAAACATATAATCAGATAAATAAGGTATAGGGAAACTCTATGACCAATGTCATTTGAACCTGGCTGGCTAGTAGGGCTCTTGAGCTGAGGCCCTAACCACGGTGTTTCTTCTTGCTCGTGGTTTGGACTTGAGTTTCTGGTTCGCAGTCTTTCCCCCTTTTACTTGGGGGTTACTATCTGCATGCAGTGAGTGGGAGTGTTGCTGTCATCCACCACAATAGACATACCTAGTCTGGGCGAACCATCCGAGGCTGTCGTAATTTCGACGACAGCGCGTGGAAGCGGCAAAGACACTTTTGCTTTATCCGGTTGAGGCTGCGAGTTGTCGTCTGCAGGCGGTGAGGGAGGGATGAAAGATGACACCAGAGGGGTCCTAGGTTTGGACCTTGCCCCGGGTATTGTTGCTGTTCCAACCGACTTTCGAGATCTGCGAGGACGAGGAGCCGACTTGGGTGTGACAGGAACTTGTATCTGGGCATTGGTGGAATCGACATCCATTACTTCACCATCATCTTTGCCCGAATCGGCTTTTGAGAACAATTTCGACTGACGAGATCGTTTAGGTTTGGGGGCAGGGGTAGATTCATCTACTACCATATTGTTAGATGAGGAATCTGATGCTGCTGATCCATCTGCAGAAGACAGTGTATCTTCATTGTCGGCATCTTCTATCAGCGCACGTCGTCGCTTGTTCGCGCCGCTGTACGTGGCTCCGAGAGAAGACAACGGAGGTCTGTGGCACCGAAGGCGTTCACAGGAAGCGAGTTTATCATCATATGGCGTGGAATCGGCTCGGAACCGTGCGCGCTTCATGTCCGTCTGATAAATGAGGTCAAATAGGCTGGGCACTTTGAGAAACGCAAACCGTGCGTACAGTGTGTTTGCCTTCATAACACCACCCATCTGGTGGGCCCATGTCGCCGTCGCCCTCGACAGTTTTGCCGCAGCAGCCCCACAGAGTCTCATATTCTGTTCCAAGGCCTTTGCTGCGGCTGGAGGCGCCTACGCGTTCTACTTCGGCACTTTCATCGTCATGGGGAACCAGACAACTCCTGTCTGTGTTTTCGACCTGGAAGTAGCCCTTGTGGCACCGTACACAGTGCAGACGCGGCGGAGGCGCAAGGGTTGCAAAGAAGTTGAACAGAACTGTGAGAGCGGCTGGGTCTGGAGAAGACAGGGGATCAAGGTGAGCCAATGTGTAGGTATGCAAAGTCTGGGGAGGAACGGAAGCGATGAGGCGACGGAGAGGACTGGGATCGGTAGGGAGAGGACTGGAGTCGGCAGGGAGAGGACTGGAGTCGACAGTGAGAGAACTAGAATCGGCAATGAGAGGACTGGGATCGGCAGTGAGAGGACTGGGGTCGGCATCGAGGACGTTGGCAGGAGAGGCCGAGTGCACCGTGCCGGACGACGTCGAGCCTGTTCCCAGCCTGCGAGAAAGAAAACCAAACATATGGTGTGCGCACATCGCCTATTCTCACTTGTATATACCATTCATCACGTGTACTGACCAGAAAAAACTTCCCCACCCACGGACCACCCATGGACACACAATCCTATCCTGTTCCATTATGCCCGCATCTTAGCACTAAATTGCTGGTAGCAGTAATGAATGTTTGTGACACTGAGATGACTTGGAAGCCACCCTAGTCGGTCGTCGGGGCAACGAGGCGAGTCAGCTTGTTAAAGGAAGATCGAGTATGAGAGTTTTTTGACGTGTACTGAATACATCCATTCAGAATTCATTCAAACAAGCCAGTATACCACTCTGTATTCTGCCCATCGCGCTCTGGCACTTGTACACAGATATTATGATACTTGTACACCAGCTCAGCCTGACCATACAGCTCCGCCAGGAGCAGTGTAGCTCTCAAGGTTGTTATAGATGTTGATCTAACCCGACTGTCAGCACACTGACATGAGATGAGCAGAACGTCTCAACTCACTGTGATACCGGGGTCACTGGGCTTGTAGGTTCCGGGAATCGAAATCTTGGGAGGGTTGGCACTACCGCCACCACTGATATTGACTTGCGCGCAGCCTAAAATAGTTGTTTCTCAATATCTGCACATTCACTTTCTGGCCTATGAGAGAACGAGAACATCTACCAATGTAGAACTGGGCACCAGGGTAACTTGACGCTACGTGAAGGGCGATCTGCCGTCATGTTTTATCATGGCATTTTTGTAGCTGAAACAGTCTTTGACTTACGATCTCAGCACGGAGAAGATATTGTCCTGCAGGCAGAGAAGAGGGTATTTGGACAGAGTGTTTGCCTGGAACAACCGTATGAGATGACTCGACGATCTCAAGATATTACGTACCACCATTGGAATTAACAGCATCAGTGGCCCACTCCTGAGTGGAGGCATTGAGAAGACCAGAAGAGTAGATCTTAGTCCAGACGGCGCCCTGTCCATCAAAAGATGCCGCTGTAGAGGGTGCTTTGGCAATGTACACTTGTACAGGCCCCTTGTGTCCAGCAGATATGGCATCTTCGCCGGTGCGTTGGTCATGCTGGTGCCACTCGAAGCTTGGGACAAAATTTTCACAACAAAAAAAGACATCTCATGATGGAAAATACCATACGTGATATTGGTACCAGGAGAGATAGTCACGGTCTCAACACTTGATCCTGAGAGACCATTCACATTACAAGTCAAGTCGGACGAGTTCACATCGGTGACAGGGTTGTTGCTGGGAGGAACACGGATGTAGTTGTTTTGACCTTGGTCAACCTGGAAGAAGTGGCGAGATTGTAAACTCTATGAGTATAAATCTGATCATGAACACGACATACACCATTGTTCCAGATATACTGCATGGTGACTCGAGGTGGTACTCAGCCCACGACAAGAGAAATATACAGATAATAATCTCACAGTGGGCATTAACAACCGCCACAGAGGCAAGAACAGCGAGAATCAACTGCATGTCAAAGAAAAACCAGAAAGGCTTTGTATTTCATAACGGGACACCGCCTCTGTTTTATATGCAAAGATAAGGATGAGTTCCGTTCGAAGAAGTTTCTGAATAAGCCGGGTTGTCATAGGCAGGAATATTCCATTAGCTCGCTGAAACCAAGGGTGAACAAACGTAAAGCGCGAGCCAGACTGAGAGTTTCGAAGAAAAATATGCACAATGTCAAATCACGAGTCCCTTCAGGCTCCCGAACTTTCAGCGTGTGGACCTTCGTCGGTATTTTAAGATGGAAATGCCTGAACTTCGGAAGTCAGAGCGGAGAAAAAAGGTCGTGGGGAGTGGAATATATTCCACTGGAGTTGCAGTAAAAATGTATTCGCCGGCCTCTGTTCCAACTTATCTCTCTCGATAGAGAAAGGAAATGCTTGAATGAAGGAAACTGTAAACATGATAAAGAAATGATCATTGCCTAATAACGACAGACCTGTCATCCGAATCAGAAATATAGAACAGCCTCAAACTTATTCGTTCTGAACCTCATAGTAGCATAGCGCACAATCGAGTCTGGTTGGTTCAACCACAAAGTCGTTGGCCAAAAATAACATAAAACAGTTTCCCACGAGCCATAAACTATCTATCTATTCAATACGTCAATACGTCTTTGAGTTGCGGCAGCTCTGGGCATTACTCTGATACCGACGATCCCATCTAGTCGGCCCCATGTCTGTTCTCTTTGAAACTTCATTAGGGGACATCGTCATCGATCTCGAGACTGAACTCTGCCCAAAGACATGCGAGAATTTCCTAAAACTATGCAAAGTATACTATTATAATCTGAACGCTTTCTTTAATGGTAAAAAAAACCTTCTGTCACATATTCATCTATTCATCTATTATTTTAGTCTCAAAAGACTTTCTAGCTCAAACCGGTGACCCGACAGCAACAGGAACGGGTGGAGAATCCATATGGTCTTATCTCGCATCTACATCTCCTACTAAATCATCCAAACCTTCCCGTTATTTTTCTCCAGAAATACAACCAAAACTCAAGCATACTCAACGAGGGACGGTTTCAATGGCAGTAGCACCTGCTTTAGTAGATTCGTCAGGCGAGCACGTTCAGGGTGGCTGTGGAAGTCAATTCTTCATCACCCTGGGCGACAATGTGGACTACTTGGACGGTAAACATGCCATCTTTGGTCATGTTGTAGAAGGAGAGGATACTCTAGAGAAGATAAATGAGGTCTATGTAGATCAAGACTCCCGTCCATACAAGGACATTCGAATTAGACATGTGGTTATACTTGGTGTGTTCTCCGAAAATTTGGAAAAGCTCTCTGACGAAAAAAGACTCTCAATTTATCAGACGATCCTTTTCCTGATCCTCCCAATCTTCTTATCCCGCCATCATCTCCTATACGACCACCAGACAACTCAACGCGTATTGCTGAAGATGAGGATCCACTTTTCCAATTACCAGAAGAGGAAGAAGAGCGTATTCGTCGAGAAAAAGCAGCGGCAGCCTCAGCTTTAACTCTCGAAATGGTTGGAGACTTACCTTTTGCCAATGTTCGACCTCCCGAAAACGTGCTTTTTGTTTGTAAACTCAATCCTGTGACACGGGATGAAGATCTTGAGTTGATATTTTCTCGGTTTGGCATTATCATGAGTTGTCAGGTCATTCGAGATAAAAAGACCGGGGATTCACTTCAATATGCTTTTATTGAGTTTGATAAGAGAGAGGATGCTGAACAAGTGAGTTTCACGTTCAATTATGCTGGAAGCTGTTTGGAGGAGAGGTTAACTTTTTTTTCTCAAAAAAAAAAGGCATATTTCAAAATGCAGAACGTGTTGGTGGATGACCGTCGTATATGGGTAGATTTGTAAGTCGCGTAGTTACATCTCATCTTATGAATGTGATGCTGATCATAATTATAGCTCGCAATCTGTTGCAAGGATGAACACGCACTGGTCCAACGACATCAAAATGGGTCCCAGAGTCAAACATAGTGATGATCGATTTGCTGGTCGCACAGATCTCGAACAGACAAGAAAGTACCGTGTTGAGGATAATGAACACCATAACAATGATAGATACGGAATGGTTTTTGATGTATCTGATCCTCATAGCCACCGCCAAAGTTTCCGCAGTCGGAGTCCTGGCCGTGATGATAGAGCACGGGGACATAAACAACATCGGTCAAAGAGTCCTCGAGAACATTATGGTGATAAATTTCGCGAGAGGGATAGAGACAACAGGGACAAGCAGAGGCATAAGAACTGGGACAGGTCTGACTATGATCGTAGGCGATGAAAGTTTAGTTGACTCGTGGATGAAGTGCTTCGCAGTATGTCTGACGTTATGAGTGGCTCCTGTTTTGTTGAATTCATTCCTACCGACTTGATCAATGCACAGCACATCATTTCTTTCTGGGTCCCATTTTTGAGTCAACGTCATACGTACGTTAAACTTGATCTCACGAAATGACCCCATTCCATGACGGAGAACGAAGAACACCTACTCCTCAGTCACAAATGATGGCCTGAGCTTCTTTTCTTACAGTGCAAATAGCCTCACGCTGACAGGATAACCAGGTCCTTTTAGTCCGGCTATATTTCAGTTCTGGGATCCTCACGCCGTGAACTACTGAAAAGCTATTTATATTTATACATCTTGAAACAAGACAAGGCCAAATCAGGATACCCTCACAGTCCAAAGGGAATATAAAGGGATGCCTGTTTGTCCGTTTCGACCTCATTTCTCCAAATCACCGAAACAAATGGCCATCGGTAAAAATGGTACACAATTGACTATTTCCTGTGAATTCGATTCTGAGGATGCTGATCTCGTCCTTCTCTCTCGAGATCCCCCAACTGAATTTCACGTTCACAGTACCATCCTAACAACTGCCTCCCCTTTCTTCCATGATATGTTCTCCCTTCCCCAAGATCCTACAACAGATGCTGGATGTTTCAAGTCGTGCAAACCTGTTGTCCCAGTCACAGAGTCGAAAAACATCCTCACTACACTCTTGCGTTTTGTCTACCCCATACCCGATCCTGAAATACACTCGCTTGAAGAAATACCTCCAGTACTCGATGCTGCCATCAAATACGATTTCTCCGGAGCTATCACTGCACTCCGTCGTCTCCTCACATCACCCCATCACCTCCTACAATCCCCAATTCAGGTCTATGCCATCGCGAGTCGTTTCGAATTGGATGAAGACGCTCAAACAGCTTCTTTTCATACTCTCAAGTGCAATCTTCTCGACGGTCCTCTATACGAAGACTTGAAGTACATCTCCGCATGGCAATATCATCGTCTATTAGAACTTCACCGAACACGTTCAAAACATGCTCAAGAAATCATTGATGCAAACAATTGTCCCGTCGAGATTAAGTGCATTCAATGCAATAGCTCTCTCTATACTTGCCATGGACAACCTAGGTGGTATTATCGTTGGGAGAGAGATGCAAAAGCCGAATTGGCGTTGCGCCCCACTAGCGAAACCATTTTTTCCATGGAATTTATCAGCAAGGCAGTGAAAAAGGCGGATTGCACGAGGTGTAGTGACAGCATCTTCCAATGCTGGCCATGGTTGATAGAGATGAAGAAGAAGATTGATGAACTACCTCAGACAGTATAGACCTCTGTTCTATCCACCGGACAACTCCCACGATCTTGGTCTGCATTCTATGGACCCCTTTCACAACCCGCGTATTTCTGTCATTATTTCATCCATGATATACCCAACAGTGATAAACTAGCTACTCCTCAGAAATTGTGTAATACTATATAATACACCAGGACCTTCAAAATTATAAGAGATGGTAATGACAATAAAATACAACCAGAATGAGCTTGATGTACTGGGAGACAATGGACTAGCCTGTAAAATGAAT
>Ga0157368_1000095_pt1 | contig 38694 bp, 42 predicted proteins | sample AttbisABBM3_FD_113146 | JGI IMG/M metagenome (GOLD analysis project Ga0157368, IMG submission 113146) | Fungus gardens microbial communities from leaf cutter ant in Botucatu, State of São Paulo, Brazil - Atta bisphaerica ABBM3 | ecosystem: Host-associated > Fungi > Mycelium > Unclassified ... | reverse complement strand
CTGTATATAAGACTAGTAGTTACACTGTAATTTGCTAGTCTGATAATCAATGAAGATAATTCTTATTGAACTCAATTTCTGGTGTTCAATGGCAACATACCAAATCAGCACTTATTTCCATCTCAGACTTCATTTAATCCTCTGAAGTTGTGGCCATGTGGCAGACAGATAGCACAGTATATAAGCTAAAGCCAAGATTATTCTACAAGTTCATATTACCAAGCCAATTCAGTAAACTTTTGCTTTCTGGTGTGAACTGCATCTGACAGCATGTTACTAATACACTAATCAGACTAAATAAAGTATAGAGTATCTACTAGTTTTAAATGATGACAAGAAGTCCAAAAAATGAGTAACCATATAATAGAACATAAATATGTGATTTGTAGTAGAAGAATCTATAAAAGTAAATGAGTATCTGAGATTAATATAAAGCTTATCTATCATAGAAGATAGATAACCTTGAAATAGTCTAGTTACTTTACACTTATACCAACTTGCTACTATCTTTAGATTGTTATAGTTGTTAGAATTTAACTTTCTTTTTGACTCTATTTTTATTTATTTAGCTATTATGTTCTATAAGTAAGTCATTTTATACCAATGTGACATTACAAAGTGTATGACTTAGTCATATAACTAGTTACATAATAGAACATTCTAGAAGGAGTTAGTTATATACTTGTAAGTAAGTAATATGTACACAGATCATATACAAGTAGTATAAAGTGACTATAATAAAGCAAGGGCTTCTTGCTGAGTTCTCTTGTGATTCTTATGAGATAATATTGTAAGTACTCAAGTTGTCATGATTGGTGGTTATCATAGTGTAGACCTTTAGAAATCAAAAGATTGTTATTATATAGTAGCTTGATTCTTAGTTAAATCAAGGGATTTTCTACTGTGACTAATTAGATTAAGCATATCAAACTCAGTTAGATTAGATATTACTTCTAATTTCTTGGTTATTAACTTGGTAGTCTGTCACATACTGATCTGGGCATATTTGAGATTATTTGATTTTAACTGCAAATAACATTTATTTTATACAAAACATCTCCAGAAGTAGCTATTTTTTATTTGATTTGCTCATTCTCTTCTGATGCAGATCAATTAGACTTCATTTTATGACTAATTACTCTATAACTGATTACATAATACTCTGATGATCTCTATAGAACTTTAGACAATGTCTGAGAATTTTAGTACAACTAGAGTAATTACTTGTATATTTTATTTCTTAGACATGGTTTATATCTTATTATTCAAGACCCAATAATAAGCTCTTGGAAGTCCAAATAAGTAATTTGTATTATCTGAGTATATAGATTGTGGAAGTTGGAACAATCTTTGGCTTCAGTTTGTGTATTGTGCTTCTACTAGTCACACTGGTCATATATTTCAGAAAAGATACTTAGGATAAGATTGGTAAAGAAGTCCACCAGAAGGTGGAAGATATGTCATTGCTAGCACTAGAAGTTGGTGATAGTTTTAGTTGATTTTCAAAATAAGGCTTTTACAATGTAAATTACTAGCTTATATACTAAGTATGCTATTTAGAATGGTTATTAAGGAATAAAGACTGCTAAGTAAGTTATCCTGGTTCTAGTAATTCTTGGATGTCTAGGATGGAGATCTATAGAGTTGTTGAGGATTAGCAAGAATATCCAAGGTGATATAGATGTTGTGATCTGCACCAGAAGAAGATAGAGAATACAGATGAGAAAGGGAGTGTTATCTATAGTTTGGGATGAATATGGCCAGATTGGGATGTGACATATCTAGTGACTTGTTACCTAAACTCTAGGTTGTATATTATCTGGAGATCATCTCTATAGTATTTTCTTAGCTATTTCCTACTCTACTATTTTTGTAGTTATAGTTAAAACTATAATACTTAGTATTTAAGGCTAAGTAACTACTCTATATCCTTCTTAGTCTAATAATTAAACTTGTGTGACCTGCTTTCTATTATACTCTGACTCTATCTGAAATTATGATCATATGACAAGTAGTTAGTACAACATATAAATTAAGATTAAGGTCATTGTCTACTGTTCCAGTTACAACTTTGTAGATAAGTATTATACTTGATCTATACTTCAGATAAGTACTCAAACTTAATCCAACTGCTTCTATACAACTAATCATAAACTTCTGCTTGAAGTGAGAACTATACTTAACAATATTTCTTAGTCTGAAAATTGACTAGTGCTAGCACATCTAACTTCCTAACTCCTAATTGTTGATCTATACTAACCTACCCTAAAACTATAACTAAGACCTTTTAACAGATTCTACAATATTCTATCTAGTCACATGACCATGTGACTGTGACTGGCATGACATAGTATATATGACATATATTACACTTCCATTACACTTTGTGACTTTGTGGCTGTCATATATAATATTATATCTTCTTAGCTAAGTTCAAAGAAGGAATTAAGAAAACTAAACTATAAAGGAAAAGAGAAAAATGAGAAAATAAGAGAGAAGAATGGAGCAATATCTAAGTCTACATTCTGACATACAAGCTGAAGCCAAGGGCAAGGTTGTTTCAGATCTGTGTTCCACACATTTTGGATAAGGTTCCACACTTGATCCAACCTCTTCCACATTTATCCGATAGATTTTTTCTCTTCTGGGCTATGAACTATGCCTAACATGGTCATAACTTGGGGTGAGGGATATTGACAAAGAGTACTTGAAACAAGTTGGACTAGAAGAAGTGCAGGGCCTGTTTTTCAAGATAAAATTCCCTGACAGGGCTCAATATGACGCTTCCTTTAGGATCCGTCAGCTTACATATTGTCAAGAATACACTGAATATGTACTACCACTAAATTCTTGATTTCTATTCGCGAGCTAAAAACCAGATGGATAATCTGCCACTCGTAGTGTGCTTTACCTCCGTTTATCTCAAAAATTCCTCTTACTTTTTTCTTCCCTTGAACAGATTTTGTGACTCAGCTAATGCCGGCCTGCTCCTCTGGATGACAATGATGTCGTCGAAGATCTGACATTGTAACGTGACACCGTGTTCTATATTTCCCACTCTTTCGTGGTTGTCACAAATACAATGCACCCTTCACCCAGCATCCCATGGTGGCCGAAAAGGGATATGATATTCCAAGAAGGATCCACAGAACAAATGTACGAGTTTCCAATTAGCAAGCTTCAGCATTTTCGTCACTAGCATTCTACCACAGTTATGGCCAGGTCCTCATTGGACTTGTGTTCGATATTCTCCTCCTCGGAATTATGATCACACAATATTACATCTACCATACTACACACACGAAGTGCGTTATGTCCTTTGCAATGAATCAGATTGAACATCATATTAGTATTAGGAACTCTCTATCGACGAAGTTCTTTGTACGTTTGGTTGCCCTTACTTCTTTTATCTAAAAAACTCAATCGGTTAGGTCTGGGTGCTGATGGCACTTGATGTTCTCAAATCAATAATAAATTCATTCTTCGTCTATGATGGTGTAATCACACATTTTGGTTCGCTATTATCTTCCACATCGGTCCTCCATCGACCTTATCGTCGACTGTCTTGCAGGCGACTTCGAATACATCAAGTTCGCCAGGTGGTGTACGTTCTCGAACTTCCTTCTACTAAATGATTCAATCTCACGCCCTTTGAAACTCTAGCCACCGACGCAGGTATGGCTTTAGCAACCAGGCAGACCAAACTTAGCATGAGAACCTGACAGATCGTGTGCTTACGGTGTGCCAATATCATAGGGTCATTTCTAACCTTGATTGACATGAAACTTTAAGGGGGTGGTAGAAGTCACGGTCCAGCTCTTTTTCGCACAAAGGATTCACGTCCTCATCAGAAACTGGTTCCTGACCTTGAGTGTGGTCTTGGTTTCGTTCGCTGGTGGAGGTGAGTTTAGTTTCTTCCCAGATGCTCGGGTTCTTAGAGGCAACCAGCGGGGGCATTCGTCACTACTTGGAAAATCTCTCGATATCCCGAGTACGCAAAGTTCCAAACATGGGATGTATGTATTACTGGTTCCATGTGCTAGAGTTCGCCCATCTAAAGTGTTTCAATTTTGAGGGGATCGTCGTAATCTGGCTGGGTTGCACTTGTGCTGCTAACATTATCATCACTGTTAGCCTGATGTGGTATCTGTAGGTTTTCATTTATCATTCCTTATTGATGTGGGATAATGGTCATTTAGTAAGGTACGTCCCTCCTATTGGCGAGTCGTTGCGTGAGAGCTATGATATCAACGACATTGATAAGCGCACCTACAAGGCTGTATTCAAGAGATCCAGCCCTGTGATCGATTACATCATTGGGAGTGAGTATTCGAGTCTGAGGCTTTTCCTACTGTGCATACTGAAGGTTTATTACAAGTTACAGTACAAACTGGCCTGTTAGTGTCTGTTGTTGCAATCTTTGATATGGTATTTTTTCTGGCCGGCGTAAGTAAAGCATCTGTGTCAAACACATTAACTTCACTGTCCTTTCGTCACGTTAGTCCGTTGGAACGTACGTCGCCTACTTGCGTGACTAGATTTCAAAGCCCAAATGAAAGGTTTCTTCCCAGTCACCTGCTCTTTAACACTCCAATGAACAAGCTCTACTTAAATACACTGTTAAGTATCCTCAATTCAAGAGTGGGCTGGAAGTATAGTACTTCATCAGTGACCCAAAGAAACGATGGCCTCTCCACATTCCGTGCAGAGCCGAACTTCCAAGCAACCGGTGCAGAGGCTCAAGACACGCAAATAACCAAGGTGAATATATTGATATACTGGTCTGACTGCATGGCTCAAATTTATCTTGAAGAATTCAAGCACAAGACTATTGATGCCGGAGACTTTTACTGATGCCGGGTTCTAGAGATGTGGGGATAATATACAAAGGTTTTCCTATTGCCAAGGACTCTGGGACTTGGTTCCAGTACTAAGCTCTTTGCTCTCTGGACCATTTCCCATTTTTGAGAAATATTTTGATAGCATAGAATTGGCTTGGTTCTGTATGTGTATGTATTGCTGAGGATGGTGTCAACTCAAAATCAGAGCAGCCTGTTTGCAGGGTGATTTCATGATGGTCAAGAGGTAACCTGTTAAATTCGGAGCGCAGGTGACGGATAATAGGGCCTAGCAAACTTAGGAATTGCTCTGATGACTTAGGTATCACCCAGTAAACTGTGGACAACTGTAAATGTCAAAAATGCATCCACAGGGAGATATAGTAAAACACAGTCCTGGAATGAAGTTCACACCTACTATGATAGGACTGAGAAGATCATTTCTAACATAACATAACCTACCTCTCATGGCCACACAGAGGTGTGTTACCACAGCAAGTATAATGTATAATGTAGCTTGAGCTGTACATGGACTTGATCGCGACGCGTCTGGTCCACGTGACAAGAAGTTGAGCTTGCGATCAAACCTCCTAATTGACCACAATATTCTGCCACTATGTCGGCTCAGGAGACGACAACAACTCTGACAGACCTCCTCAATTCCCTACATAGGCATTTAAAAGATCAAATACAACTGTTACCGACACTACATCTTCAGCTAGGTTTATCTCCCAGTGCACTCGAAGACGACTTTCGAGCTTTACATGCAGAGCTTGTGAAAGGAGTAGAGAGGCCAGTAGAAGCACGACAGAAGGAAGTTGAAGAATGGATGACCCGATGTGACATGGTAGAACACGAGTGCATGCGATATTCCAAAGCGCTAGGCGAAAACGTTCAGTCGAGCAGCAACACGATCGAAGAACTCAGGAATGACCTGGTCCTGCCACGACGATATAACCTCGTGATGGAACGTCAGGAAAAGCTCAGACAAGTGAGCGTGTTAGAGTTTGTTCTGGAAACCCAAATGATAATCATTTTAATCTCAGCTCTACCACTCGAAACTCGAGCAATTGGCGACACTTACGAACCGGTTGCACTCACTCGCACGGATTTTGAACCCAACATATTTTAGTATGGATGTTCTTGAACCAAGCACGGCTCCTGGCGAGAATGTGCTGGACCCAGAGTCTTATCGCGATGTCTCCTCGGATCGTTTCTTGAAGTTGGAAAAAGAGCTCATACGAGGGAAGGCTGAAGTGGTGCGCTCTTTATTTTCTGCAGGCTGAAATTGAACTCAACTTGAGCTCAGGCTCACCGCCTAGTAGAACTGGGTAGCTTATTCGTACAGATTGATTGGCTGTACTCAGAGCTCGGAATTTCTCCACCTACCCTTCGTAGCTTGGGTTCTGGCTCGAGCTCACCATTTTCTCACTCAGTCGCCTCATCTTCCAATTCAACAATTCCCATATTGGATCCTTTCCTGGAAACGCCCACACCCTTGTCTCGAACTAACGGAGGTTCCTTACGGATTGATGAATCCTCGAATATTGAATATCAAAGGACATTCGCTCGTTTCGTTGTACGCCTTGAAGAGGCAGGAGACGAAGATCTTTCCGAGGATCGAAATCCTCCTTTTGGCTTGGAAAATGTGGAGCCTACTCCAGGATTAGTATCTTGGGCGAAATGTTTACAAGCATCTCTTGAGGATATTAAAAGGAAGCGAGAATCTCATATACAGTCTATCTATGACCAACTGGAGAGTCTTTGGAGACGATTGGGAGTTGATGAAGCTACTATGGATGCATTTGTCGAGAATCACCGCGGAAGTACGGATCAAGTGGTTCATGATTATGAGGAGGAGCTGGAACGCATGGTGAAGCTCAAAAGAGGACGCATGGGTACTTTCATCGACAGCGCAAGAGAGGAGATTGTCAAATTGTGGGATGATCTAATGATTGGGGACGATGAAAGAGTCGATTTTGTTCCATTTGTTGACAGTTTGCATTGATTCATTACCGTCCATGAGCATTGCTGACTTGACCTCAGGTGATTATAATGAGGAGCTGTTGACACTACATGAAGATGAGATCAGAAGGCTAAAAGAGGAGCGCAGGTCGAAGGCGCCGCTGCTGGCTAGTGTGCGTAAATACTTTGACATTTGCGAAGAAGAAAAGGAGCTTGCTATGTCAGCCGCCGATCAGACTCGTTTGCTAGGGCGTGGTCCGAGAGATCCTGGGCGGCTGCTGCGCGAGGAGAAGATGCGAAAGAGGGTTTCGAAAGAGAAACCTCGTGTGAGTGTTTCTGACTTGCATGCATAAAGACAGGAAAACCTGATGGGTCTTTTCAGTTGGAACAGGATCTCCTTACATCGATACCTGCATGGGAACAGGCAACAAGTCGACCGTTCCTGGTGCATGGCCGAAGCTTCCTTCCAATGTTAATGGAGGCAGTTTCGGCGGCAGACCAAGAAAATAAACGCAGATCTCGAACGGGGTCAGTTTCCTCTCGTGCAACTACACCAGTTAACGCCAGTAACTTGAACGGTTATGCGCAAAGCTCACGAGCTGTCACTCCTGCTGTCAAGCGAAATTCATCTGCATCCCAATCCGTTTCCAACAAACGCCAGAAGCTCAATAGCAGTCGCAAGATTATTCGTGCCCCACTCGGCAACCACCGAGGCAATGATATACAAGTAGGGCCAGAGCCTCCCATGAAAACCGCGGGGAACAGGCGTGCTCTGGGGCACGGCCGCACACCCAGTTCAGCAGTGCACTCATCGAGACTACGCAGTGTGTCTGATGAAATCAAGGGAAACTTCATTGGGACTTTTGGTAGGCTTCACAACCCAAGCAAAAGTCTCCCAGGAGCAAGTTCAACTGTATTGAGAAAGTCTTCCCGAGCAAAGCGCGAAAGTTTCAAACCACGGCCGAGTGAAGACCCAGCCAGTATGGGAATTGGCAAGTCTCAATGGTGTGGCACTTTCATCGGCCGCTGAGATGGCTGGCTGATATGTATTTTTATCACTTGCGCGGTAGTGTTGTTCTGATTGATGCCTCTTTTGGTATTTGTATGTTATGGCCTTCCAATGCGTTCGTTTTCCCTTGTACTTGCATTTTGGCATACGGCGCGGTCATTAGGTATAGCCACTGTTGAGGTCACATCTCTTTTCAGCGCTCTTAATAGAACGTCGGTGAGAATGCGGAGGGACTATGAATTCCGGCGTCATGCCAGAAGGATCGATATCCTTGTGAGATACGGATTTTTTTGAATGATATGGTCTGGGAGCCGATTAAGTATCTGAGATAACCCCTGAGTTCCGAAGATTATCCACTGAGAACCACAAAGTATATTTGTCACAGGCTACACATGGAGCAATAGAAATATCCTGCACATGGAATGAATGTGACCAACAGAACAGAACAGAACATTCATGTTACGTATGACGTCAGGATTTCTCCTTGGAAAGAATTTCTCTCTTCTTTACTGGTACCGGTACCCTGCAGGACCAATGTGGATACAAGCCGTTTATTTCGGTTTCGCTCTGTTTTTCCAGGTCAACCGACACACGTTCATATGTTAGGTCAACATGTGCTAGCGCTTTGAGTAGCCTTGATTTTTCCCATCTTGAGTTACCCACGGAGTGCCGAGGGGTTAGCTATGCAAGGGTTTGAGGGCTTAAAACACAGCAATGCTTCTGGTCTCAATTATTTGTACTGTTCTAGATGGACGGCGTAAGTGACATGACATGATAAAATCAAGATTTGCAAGACAAATAGCAAATTGGTCATCAACATCGGCATCTGCCGAGCTGGTCCGAGAGCAGGTTGCAAGGGACACCTAACCAGAGACCGCGGACACACACACCTCAAGGTAAGTAAGCCTGAACCATGGCGAATCCAACGTTGTCTATGTTTCTCCAAGCCCTTGAGTACCCATTTTCATGCGAAACGATCCATGGCTCAGTCGGATGTTGGATTGGGCATTTGGATGACGGCTCAAAGGCCTGGGGGTCATGTCGATTTCCAAAGTAGACTGACTCCGTTTTCTTCCTCTTATCTTGTCGTCATAAAATTCAGATGGTGCGTCTTTCGAAGACCATCTATGCAGGGTAATAGTAATAGCTAATGAGTTGGTTTCTTTTTTTTGAGGGTTTAGAAGCTTGAGATCGACTCTTTTTCCGGTTTTCGTATCTACCCTAGCAGAGGCACCCTCTTCGTCCGCGGTGACAGCAAGGTATGGCCGTTTTGTTCCAATTCTTCATGTTTTTCCTGAGTACCAAATTGGGGTTTATCAGGTCTTCCGCTTTGAATCCTCGAAAAATGCCTCTCTCTTCGCCCAACGCAAAAATCCTCGCAAAATCGCCTGGACACAAGTCTACCGTAGGATGCACAAGAAGGGTATCACGGAGGAGGTCGCCAAGAAGCGTTCTCGCCGTACCGTAAAACACCAGCGTGGTATCGTCGGTGCTGATCTAAACTTCATCACTGCCAGGCGGAACCAGGCCTCTGAAGTCCGTAATAAGGAACGGACGGCTGCCATCGCCAAGGCCAAGAGTGCAAAGAAGGAGAAAGAGGCCAAGAAGGCCAAGGTAAATCTCTGAACTGTCTTTTGTACAAAGGTACTAGTATATCCCTTGTGTACCAGGCTTCTCGTCCCCTCGTCCCCTCCGGACCCAAGGTGTCTAAGCAGCAGATGAAGGGTGGCAAGGGCGGTCGATGAAAGATCAGTGTTGTGTTGTGGAGACCCCTTTCATTGTATGACTCGTGTTTTATTAGGCAAAATTCTATGTCATATATGTCACAGGTTTATGCATTGGTTCTGAACTACATTCATTGACTCTTCTGCTGCTTTGTGTCAATGCCAGCAGGTGCTTCCATATTGAGTTGTCAAGTAATAGGGACCCACTGTCATCTAGGAGAGGAAAATTACTAGTGTATGCATAGATACTACTACAACAAAACAGCAGAAAAAGGGTAAGAAGCAAGAAAAACCACAGTCATTCTCAACTAAACATGAAAATATAACCCATCAACCCTTTGTCGCTTTGACGACAGAGACAACAATGATGACGATGATGACGGCTATTGCAACGCCAATGATGATGCGCATCTAATGGCTCCTTGGTCAACAAACTGAACGGCTTGTCAAACACACACACACACACCTTCATATCCTTCCACCTTGAAGAAAACGACCAGATCAGTTCAGTTCCCAAAAACGTTGAATAGCATCTTACTTACCACATATTCTACAAAGATAGGAGAAAAAAAAATCAGTGAACCAGAAGAAATCCTTAATGTCTGAACGCGTTTCAAAAACGCTCTCTCTCTCTCACTCTCACCTTACGAACACGGTTCGCTCCTCTACGAAACCCCTGTGCGGAAACAGCGAGGTTATCTGTCAATGGAAACATGACAAGTCAATTTCGGTGAGCATCCTCTGCAATAGATAGATAAACCCCCCCAAGCCACAAGTGTCCGTATTCGAGAAGAAGCGATACCACAATAATAATAATAATAATAATGCACAACAACAAAAAAAAACAGGGGAAGGGATAACACATACCTGTCTTGTCATGCAATGAATCCACCAGTTCTCCTCGTTCCATAACTTTGTCTAAATTCGTCTTCATAATGCCCACCGTATCATTAATCTGTGCCTGGATAGCAGCGGTTTTGGGATTCCCTTGGCCTGTACCAGAGGAGGAGGAGGATCCATCGCGGGGGAGATATGGGTCATATGGCTCAGACCTGTGTATATATATTGAATGGAAACGTCATCCATGAGTGTATATGCCGCATTTATGAGGTCTTTGAAACGAACATGATCAAGGCGTATAAATCTAAACAGCACTTGTGAGCAGCTTGCGTGGAGTAGAATTGCAAGTAGAATTGCGAGGACGTGGCTTACCGTAGTCAAAGTGAAGTAGTGAGGGGAGGGAAGGCACAGGTGCAACTCACCCACGGTGGATCACAACCAGTCACAGGAAGGCACGGTCACATCATATGGGTATTTTAAATATACTAATACACTGCAAGCATATACGGATGACAACCAGGAAACTATCAACAGAATAGCAAAAAGAACTAATCCAAAGAAAAGGGGATAGCAAGGTGTCCGCTCACAGTGAGAGAATATCAACGAAAGTAATAGTCAATCAGGAACAAAACGCGAACATTTACTCCTCCTCTTCATCCTCGTCCTCCTCCTGAATTGCCTGTCTAAATGCAGGTCCAGATCGTACAACAGGAAGCTGCCTCCTACTCGTTCTTGCTTCACCGATAACTTGTTCTTGGGGTATGGGCGACACACGTTCGTTCAACGCCTTCGGCTTCGAGTTCCCCTGCCCCGACATCATCGAATCACCCCTATTTGTGCGTTTCGAATTTTTATGGCTTCCTCGTGAAGGTACTGGCATGACCGGCATACCCTCGATAGAATTGTGGCCTAAAGAAGACGAAAGTGATGTCGATGTTCCCATCTGGCCAAGACCACCCGCGAACACAGGTATATCCTCATCCTCATCTACCCAGTCACTTTCATCTCCAAGGCTCAGCGACTGACGGCTGGAAAATACATCTCGTATCGCAGTAGGTTCAGTTGCAGGTGATATCACTAAAACCTCAATGGGAAGGTGTGCAGTACGCGTTTGCCATCCAGGAGGCTCCAAGCCCCATGACTTTTTCCAACTCGATCGTCCAGTATGAGACAATATAGGACTTAAAAATGACCCAGGTCGTTTCTGAACGAACAATGAACTTCCACCAAGTAACCTATCTCTTGACCGAGTTCTAGACTTGAGTATTGCTGTATTTTCACCTTCGGAGGGTTCATACAACGACGTGGGACGAGAATTCGGTAGAGAATGTATAGATGACGTAGCCGAATTCGAGCGACCGTGAGTACCTCGATTCGTCGGAGCCAGTCTAATCACTCTCGTAGATGACCCAGATCCAGCTCTTCTATGGTACTTCTGCAATGGCGAAGCAGTCCTGAAATGCGTAGAGCTTGCAGAACTCTGCGAAGGAGATTTTCGATGTCGAGGTTGCATAGAGAAGCTATGAATAGACGACGGTCTCGACGAAAACTCTCCACGATCCGAATTTGGTGTATGACTCCCAAACGAACGACGCGATGTAACCTTGGGAGATTCAACTGGAATACCTGAAGAACGTCTCGAGTTAACACTATTAGACCTTCTTGAAGACACAGATGGGCGATGCCCACGATGTGTATTGGTACCTGTCCTAGGCACATATTTACCACTAGAAGTACTTCCTCGGCGTTTTTGTGTAGCCATTAGAACTGGCTGACTCGAAGGTCGGGCGTGATTCGCCAAGTTACTTTGAGCTAAAGACGTGTCCTTTTGTTTTCCCTTCCTATCCTCATTAAACCAATGTCGGAAGACTGTTAGAAAATTAGCACGAGGTCGCATAGTGGGCCTTCTTCGATCCAATTCATCGGTGTTGGAAGCAGACTGTGGTTGAATTTGGCCGTCAATTGTCAAGGTAGTGACAGCACTAGTATAGGGAGAATCCTTAGATTGGGTCAAAATCCAAGGAGAGGACACGATAGAGTGTTGTTCGGTTGGCGGAGGTGTAACAGGAAGTAGATGGTCCTTGTCCTTGGAGGGCTTAAGGGTAGGAGACTTGGTCAATTTGGAGGATGCAGCACTCCCACTCCCATGCGAGCTTCGAGGCTCGTCCCTCGATTTGTCCCGTTCTTTCTCTTTAGCAATTTCAGTAGATTTCTTCCGAACCAGCCCAGCTGCCTCAAGAGCGGTCGTGGCGCGCTGCATGATACTGACACTTCCAGACCGTGCCTTCCTTTTATCTTTCTCTTTCTCCCTAAGACTTCCATCAGGGGTGGATGGATGAGAACGAACGGATGTGTATTCGCCAGTTATGGAGGAGGACGATGGAGAGAGCAAAGGTGAGCGAGTGTTAGGCGACGTCGGCGGAGTTTTGGGTCTCGCCGTAGTTGGTGTGGCAGGAAGAAGTGCGAGTTGGGGTGCAGATCTTGCCGGAGATATATAGATCTCATAATCTGTTTGAATCGCTCTGTTGGTCTTGCTGGGCTCCTTGGGTATCTGCACATCTACAATAGGTCGCGGAGTTTCGAGACTTGTCGCACTGACTGGCTCAACATCTTCCGTCGCCTTGCGTTCGGCTTTCTTCCTGAGCATCCACCAAACGGCCGAGGCAGAATCACAGGCATTGCTCAAAACCGAGTGCACTATCTGACCTGCATCGAAGCCCAACGAGCTAAGTGTATTCAAGAGGTCACCTTCAAGGGGAGTAGAAAAGATGATTGGAGTGGGCCGAGTTAACAAGGAGGCAAAATCAAGGTCGCGGCTGAGAAAAGGAGGTATTGGGGTTGAGACTTTGTCACCTGTAGCCTCTGAGTGGTCGGAAAGAGTGGATGAGATGGATCGATGCTTCGTGCGGACTGGGGTACGAATTGGATACATAGATGCTTTAGTCAGAAACTGAGGAGACGGTGGTTTGAATCCTTCGTATGCGCCTTCTTCTGGGACGGTAGCTGGTTGACGGTTCTCAAAGGGCTCTGATCTAGATGGAGGTTGAGAGTTTGCACCCTTGCCAATTGTGGAGTCGCTCGGGGCACGACGCAAACTTTCATCAGGAAGTAATAGACATAGGTCGTCCGAATTTTCGTCAGGAGTAGTAGGTGTCGATGCGTCGAGGACAGAATCGATAACGAAAGGAGAGGAAGAAGCTTGGGTGGAAACTTCAGATGACTGGTAGGACAGGGACACAGGATCATCGGAGCCAGCGACAGCTCGAAACTCAGTTAAGAAAGGAGATTCACTCTCGCAAGCCGCCTTCCGAGTGGTAAACCAAGAGTGCGCCAATATCTGAGGAATGGTGATTCGCTCAGAAGTATCCTTTTGCAATATTTTTTGTATGAGATCTCGTGCATCTGGAATGATGTAATGGGTCAGGTACCCTGAGGCTCACAAGAGACCATACCTGGGGACAACCAGACAGGATCCTCGAAATCTCCTTGTATGATCTTCGCACGCATAACAGTCTCGTCATCATCATCGAAAGGCAAAGTGCCCGTTAGGAGACAATAAAAGATGATGCCCAAAGACCAGACATCAATCTCTGGACCCTGATACTTCTTGCGCTGCAGCATCTCCGGGGACGCATAACCTGTCGTCCCACAGAAAGTCTCCATCAACGCATTCGGATCATACTCCCGGGTAAAACCAAAATCACCAAGCTTTATTCGGCAATGTTCATCCAATAGCACATTTTCCAATTTGAGGTCCCGGTGAACGATTCCCACCTCGTGGAGGTATGCAACCGCCAAACAGAGTTGACCGAAGATAACACGAGTCTCATCCTCGGGAAGGCGACCCTTTTCAACAAGATAGTCGAATAACTCGCCACCGCAGCAAAGTTCGGTGACGATCCAAATCGATGACTCTGTGGCAATAACTTCGTACATCTGAGCGATGTGCGGGTGATGGAGCTGGCGATGATGATGAATTTCGCGGGTGAGGGAAGCTGACATAGACTTGGGGATCTGCTTAATAGCCACGCGGGTAGAGGTAAGGCGGTGTGTGCCCATACGCACTTTACCGTAAGTCCCTTAGGTTTCAGGTGAGTCCTGACTCTGGTCGTGACCCTGAGTAATATTTACCTTCCCCGATGACCTTTCCAAGCGTATAGTTGCCTACAACACGGACTTTCGACGATGAAAGCTCCTTCCCCAGTTCATTATAGGCATTGGCGAGCTGCGCGCGGTGGTTCTGGCTCATGGAGCCCGAGGTTCTATGACCATGGGCAGACAGCATTGTGACATAAAGCAAAGCAATGAGAAAGGAAGAAAGAGTGTGTAGTGCGTTGACCAGGAAGGACAATTACAATGGTAGAAACAGCTGCACCGTCTGACACGGTAGTGAACTCGTTTCAAACAAACAACATAATGGTGGCGTGGGAACAGGGCCATGCAACCTTGATAAAATTATCTCTTATCATTGCCTCAATATGAACGTGGTGTTGTGTAAGATACAGAAGTGTAGGGTATACTAACATAACGATATCATAGATTCTAAAATACAACTACCAGTTAGACAGCAACGTTTGAGAGCACTCCTATAAATACCTATCAACAAGCACCGAAGATTCAGAATCAAAAGCACATACCTTGAGACGAGGAAGGTTATAAAAAATAGCAATGTTTGCCATAGTTCGAAGTTTGCGGCGTGCATCGGCTTTGCTGGACGTGAACACGTATGTCCCAGAGCATTGACAATGTCGGGATAAATTATCGGAGCGAATCTGCTTGCATTTAGCACATCGAAGATCTTGGTTTCCGAAGCTGGTTTCAATGGCGTGGACAATCCCAATCAACATGAACTCAATAGCTACACGATCATACTCCCCATTGCAGCTCGAGCAGTACCATCTAGGCGTAGCGCTCTGGCTGCTAGCCGCCAAGTCAGGATCTCGACAAAAATCAAAATCGCGGAGTGCATCACAGTGGGAGCAGGGCATGTTGGGCAGTTTGAGAGCCTCGCAAGGATTTTTGAACGTAGCCTCACTAGCAAACTCTCGTACACCCACCAACTCCAATAAATTACGCTTCATCAACCGAACCTCGACGTCGAATACCTTGGCAAGGGAGAAAACTTCGCAAACGGATTTGATAAATTCGAGCGGAGGGTTATCAAAGCAGAGGTAACCACCAGGCCATGTGGGGAACTCAAAACTCTTGGCGAACTCTTCATCCACCATGGAGCCGCGATACCGCTCTTGCACCGAACCTACGGCCTTCAGCATTTTACGCGTCAGGCGGTGAGCGATAAACTCAACGATATCCTCAAGTTCGCTCGCCTTCACCGCATCTCGCTGGTTATCATCAGGAGCACTATTCTCCAGATGTCGGAGAGGTTTTCTCGCAATCGCGTTGCTCTTTTGTTTGATCTTGAAGAGCTCAACCAAATAATATTGAACCATGGTTGCAAAATCTTCTTGAACGGCGGGTGGCAGGAATTGTTGAATATTCCATTGCATTTCGAGAGATAGTTTATCAGAAGATTCAGTTGCTAAAGGATCCTCGCAATAGACAGCGGCCATATTAGCTCGATCCATGAAGATCAAAAAGTCGTAGTACCGCTCTGTATTCATGTAAATGTGTTGAAACAGTTCATTGGAAGTGACAGCAGTGGTGATGTAGGTAGCGTAGGCATATGCCGTACCAGGGGGTTTCGACGTCGCGAGCAATATATTGCTAAAGTCGGCATAGACAATCGTCGAACCCAAGCGTTTAAACTCAGCGATCATTTGGATAAACGTCTTGCGCATCAAGCTATGAATAAACCGGTGAATAGTGGGATCATACAGCCCTGAGGCACTCGTGCTAGCCCATCGCCAGAAGTGATCTACCGCAAGGGTAGCCGGACTCTCCGTTTCGCTACGGATCTTGTCGAGGAGCCAAACCTTGAGCATTGACCGAAGGATACCAAAAGTCAAAGGTGAAACTTGCGATTCCGCTAACGTCAAATCTCTTTGTCCCTCCACTTTGGAATACTCATCCAACGTATGAGAAACGGAATCGAACGCCGTCGATCCACCGCTCCCCTCCAATTCATTGATCAACTGCGACTGAAGAACGCTGTTTACAGCGAGATTCCTCAGGGTCACTTCCAGGCATACGTTGGAATACACGCCAGGGTTCACAAACTCCGTCTCCGGAAAATCTTCGACTACCCTTGTGTCATTCTCTATTCCTCCCAAATCGGGCCTTTCACCAGGTGACCACCAAAGTACGATATCTTGCTGAGTCAACTTTCTCGCAAAATTGACATCAATGCAATGAAGTGCCTGATCCCCTTCGATATGTCCTAACGGGATGTCATAATAGTCAGCAAGAGTGACCAGGCGATCGATCCAACTCCCCATCGTAAGATACCGTGTCACCAACTTGGACGCGACATGCGTCTGCCACGGGAAAATATCAAGCGTATGCGGTGCTTTCGCTTTCGGCATTGACAGAACAGGAAATTTCGCCACCTTGGGGAGATTCTGGTCAAAATACGAATCGTCCTTACTCGACGAAATGACCACATTAAATGAGTTATCTTCCACCAGACCCAATTCCCGCGAGATCGCTTTCAGTGCGGTGACATCATTGCTGTGATATGCTGTTGAAATTGAAAGTGTCTCAGGATACGCGTATGACTTTGGTTCATTATAATAATCGCGGAACTGGCGCAATTGGTTCATGTATTGCTCTTGGAGTCGCGGGATAGGTTGACGACGAGTCGCAGGATCAACAATATGCAATTTGACCAATCCTCCCGGTAGGAACACAGCAAAGACGTGAAGAGGAGCATTTGCAGAACAAGCGTGGTACAGAAAGATGTACTTTTGACCCCCACTTCCCGTGTAGGGCTGATGAGAAGTCGACGGAGCAGAACGATCCAACTGTTCAAGGTCAAAACCCGTAGCTTGAGCTCTTGTAAGCGTCATAGCTGGATCCTCTGCAGAACACGTCTTCCCCAATTTCAAGATCGCACGAAGAACAAGAGGAACCTGGACAAGTATCCCTCATCAGTCAATAGTTTCTTGAGTCGAAAGACTCACCTGCTGTTCGTACACCCCATCCACATTCGGATCATTCATTAGATCAATAAAATGCTCCCGAATCTCATGATACACGTCCTCCCTCACTGTAATCTTGTACAGATTTACACAAGGCAACTCATGGGGTAGATTCCTCGTAACCCTCTCATACTGATACGGATAACTACCCTGTTGCTGCGCCTTCAAAAACAAATCCTCCCTAGGCATCTTCATATGTACATAAAACTCTCGCGGAATTCGAATTGGAATCGACACAAGATCCGAGTCGATGGACAGCCAGAGGATAAACCGTCCAGGCGTCGAGCTCGGTCGAATTTGAACGATGTCCCAACGATTTCGGGCTCGAACTTTGATGCTTTTGAACATGGAAGGCACACTGACGGTTGCACTAGAGCCGTTACGGACACTCCCTACTTTGATTCCTGCTCCTCCCATGCAGAGTTCCCTTCGTTTTCTCCATCGAGATCGCATAGCTTTGATGAAACTCGGATAATGCTGGGTAGGGTTGGGTATAGACTTATCCTCTGCTTCTTCTTCCTCTGGCGTTTGCTGACGAGTAGGCTTTCGTTTAACAACGGCAATACGAAACTTTTTCGCCGCTACCCTATCCATGCTTGTATCCTCTATATCCATAACCCCAGAACTCTGAGTCTCCCCCTGTCTCTCCTGCGTCTGTCCCTCAACTATATCCTTCTTACCGAAAAAATCTGTCACCTTATTCTGCTTGAACTTCTCTGTTGTCTTCAATATTCTCCTGTGTAACCAGTCCGGATGAGCAATCCTCGGAACAGGATTTGCAACCTTCTGCATCGCAGCAGGTATTGTTATAAGCTTCTGAACAACAGAACCCAACCGCTCAATATAATACTCCCAATCCAAAATCGATCGCAAATCAAAACTGACGAGACCATTATCTTTGAGCCATTTCCGCAAGTAAAGGCGTTTGACGTTCTCCTCAGCCGAAAATATGGCAACAGGCACAGCGCGTTCAGTTACGGGAGCGCCCACGGGCTTGGCTGATATGATGAATTTGCAAGCCAAGCCTTTATCCTTGACCATTTGATCTCCCAAAAACTCGGCTAACCTCCGTGCGGTACTAATCGAAGTCGACTTCTGCCCTGCATATTCAGCTAGCGTCTTGGACATACTTCGATTCTCTGCGATGAGCTCAATCAATTCTTCGTCACCGAGACTCTCAGCTCGACTATACAACACGTCAAGCCATTGATCAGCAACTTGTGCAACAGCAGCGTAACATTCCTGCGTTGTCGTGCCGAGAAGAAATTTCTCGAAAATCTGAGATTGGAAAATCTTGATCAATTGTAACTCTCCCCTCCTTTTCACCTCGAACCCTTTCAACTCCGCCAACGAACCATCATCATTGAATACCGCATATCGTTTCTTCAACAGCTTATCCTCCTCCTTCGATGACGGTAATATCATCGCCTTGTACGGTCCATCCAGCTCGAAAAAAATCGAATTCTCGCTGTGCACCTTGTACTCCCCAGTTATAGGATCAAGATCATGATACTGATGATTCGTGAATTTCGCATGAACGAGATGGTTGAGCATCGTACAAGGATATGAAAACCCAATTGATTTTCCACTCTTCAACTTGAACTTGAAATTCTCTGGGAAGACACCAGGCAGCATACACCATATTCCATCAGTATCCAACTCTAATGGTCGGCCGATTTGTTCGACAAGTGCACGAGCCATTTGAATAATCGTTGCGCCCGTCAAACACGTTATCCCTGCCATTTCCATAGAATGCCAACGTGCACCTTTCCGCATGACGTAGCCATAGAAAGAGTTTAGAATACATTTATGTGCCAGTTGGAGTGAGTCGTAAAGGACGATCATTTTCTTTGCTTCGTCAACTTCGACAATGGGTCGACCTTCGCTGGTGACCTCGTCGCATTTCTTCTTCCACGTTTTGAGAAGACCTTTGTACTCATAACGACGATCTCGGAAACGACGAACAGTGTCGACATAGAAAGGGTTTTCCTTCTGGCATACAATAGCTTCGCGATTTTCGACCTTTGTCTCCTTGGTCTTTGTATAAACTTTACGCGAATAATCACCAAGTCGTTTATGAAGGAGGGCCGTCTGATCAGACGTCGACAAGTCGATGAATTTGCGTTTAGGGCCACCTTGTTTTTTGGGCGGAAAATCTTCCTGATTGAGCGCATGTTTGATCATATTAAATTCATCCCGATGGGCAGGGAAGAACTCTCCCCTCCATGCCCATTCTAAGCGACGATCGCAGGTCTTTCCAGGACGATTATGATCGCAAACTGCACAAACGGATTCATCGACCATAGAATCAGGTTGAAGGCGATTCGATAACATGATGTTGGGGTACATTGCGGCAACATCCAAATGATAAATGAGTGGCTTATCAAAGCGTCTGGGGTTATTGCGCATGATTTCGAGGGCTTTCTGGATCTCTCCTTTGACCTCGTCGTAATTAGTTACATCTTCGAGTTTCACGTTATTTTCCTCAACTATGCAAAATTGAAGTGCAGCATTAAGCTCCTCGATGAGCTGTCCAATTGCTGCTGGCGCGATCTTAAAGTCGGTGGCAATATCACTTCGAAAAACACCTGCTTCGAGAGCTTCGACGTGACCACCGACATAGGTCTCCGAGGCAAGAAGGTGACCGTCAAACATACTCCCATGAGACTCTTCATGCCTATTTGGCATGATGATATGCCCCCGGTAAGCTTCGACCTTGGCTAATTTGTTAGAGTAAGAGGGCGGAAGAGCTGATTGACGACACACCATGAGCAATGTTTCACAAAGGGTTCCACTTCCCTTTCGCAAAACTTCGTCCGGATTGAGAGGAATGATATTACAAAGGGAGAAGATGAAAGGATGTACGTATTTCATGTAGAGATAATAAGTAGCCACGGCATCAGAAACGGAGTACTGAGCTAACGTTTGAGGCTGTTCCATGGCATATCTAAAGGACAAACATAAATACTTGGATCTACTAGAATAACAATAACTTTTAACCCACGGTGTCATGAGCTCTGGGTCCAATTCAATAGGATTATATCCCAATTTCGCCGTCGTAACCGCTTTCAAACCCTGACTTCCTTGTGGTAAATATGAATCACGCTTGACCCATCGGAAGCAATCCATATGCGCCGCACAGTTGCTCTTGTATTCATCCTCCGGATCCTTTGCGAATCCAGTTTCTTGGTACATGTCGATCCCATTGACTTTGGCACGAGCATCGAGAAAGGGAAAATCAAAAAAGTCTCCGTTGAATGTTGCGACAACTGTAGGCTTCACCTCTTGAATATGGGAAAAGAATCGTTGAATAGTCGCAGCCTAGGAAATGGGGGTGAGACGTGAATCTGAAGACACGATATGGATAATTTACCTCATTGGGTTCATTGAAGATTATGAACGGACCTTCATAACCCTCCTTGGGTGTGTACTCGAAATCATCAATGTCCTCACTGACGATGTCTCTGTTGGTGATGAGGTAACCTTGACCATCAACCATGTATGAAATCATCATAACCTGGTCAATTGCTTGATCAGGGAATTTGAGAGGAGCTTTCGTAGTTTCGATATCAAAAGCCATGACGACTGGGTCTGCGCGCTTGACACGTTCGGTGATCTGAGAGAAGCTGGGCTGGCCTTCCGTGAAGGTTACCGCATACCAAAGCCCAACACGAATTTCGTTGTCCATTGCGACACGCAGGTAGTATGGGACATCATACTCGCGAACGTCAATAATACATTCCCGAGGATCCTTCTCACGAACAGAGGTCTTGAGTGATTGTTCGTCAAGTTCGCCCTCAAAATCAATATCCATGCCGGCACCTCCTGATGTAGCATTAATGACCTCGGCATATGCATCAACTGCGCCACGTTTGGCGCCATTGTTTTGAGCAAGAGGAACTATATCGCGTCTAACAGCGAGCAAGTCGCTGACGTTGTGAAAACATAATTGAAGGTACAACCGACGGTGTCCCATGAGATGATTTGGCAGCTTGAGATCCTCCTTCTTGTCGCGGACTATGCGCGAGATTAGGCCTTGATATTTCTTATGAAGCCATTCTTCGACAGCTGTTTCTGTCCCAGACTACTGGAATTAGAGCGTGAAATGATAGCAGTGAACGGCGAACTTTGCATGCGATACAGAAATAGGGCTCGTATCGGAACGTGCATTTGAACATTCCTCCGTCGTCTTGAATAAAGTAGAAGTCTACTGCCGCCTTGCCTGATGGCCAATCTGTACTGCTTACGAGCGTCTACGGACTGTGAGCGGTGAATAAACGATCATCAATGCCAGGACTCACTGGGCGCATGTTTATCAACCATCCTTCCCGTCGTAGACCCTCCTGCACCCGAGAAAAACCCATTTTCTCGTCAACCTCATCATTGAGAGCGACCTTTTCGAATTTTTCCCCTAACAAAGTACCATCGTCTTCACGCTTAGGAGCTGGAGAATCGCTGGGGAGTGAATTACTGCCCCCTTGTCCTCGTCCCCTACGACCGCGCCAAGAGCCAGCACCTCTGTAGCCAAATCGAAAACCTGAGCCTCGTTTGCTACGGTTTGAGGAGAGACCAAAGGAGGAGCCTTGTCTGCGACCCATACCAAGTATGACCGGACGCGCTATGTCACGCCCTTGCCTATATCTCGTGACTTGGTATTTGCTCAATTCCGATTGGATTGTTGCTATGTCGCATGTAAATCATGGGGTCGATGGCGTAGTTGGTTATCGCATCTGTCTAACACACAGAAGGTCCTCAGTTCGAACCTGGGTCGACTCATGTTTTTTTGATTAAACCAACATCAGATGCTTTCTCCATTCCGGAAAGCGTTCCCACTAGTTCTAGCTCGTGCGACTGTGTTCATTTTCTTGATGGCTATCTCCCAATGATCTCCGCCCCATGTTCAGTGGGAATATTTCGTCTCGCATGAATTTTTACCTGTGAAATTCTCATTCGCCAACCGATGGGTAGATCTTCCCATCAGACAGACATTGGCCATAAAATCTCGCGTCCAGTTTGTAGCCAAAACAATCAGAATGGTCCCAGTCAAAATCCTTGCTGGTGCTTTTACAGAGGCCTTCATAGCGACCTACTCGTTCAACCCACAGACGGCTTCACTAACTGTGATGAGCCGTCAACCCACGGGCGGCAACTGTTCATGGATTTCTCAGCACCCGACTAACGGCAGCGTCCTTTAGTGAGGCTATAGCTTATCCCTCCATTTATTTGCACCTAATTAACATCCCAGTTCTGTCAACGAGGTTTCTCCTGTCGGCGCCGTGCAGTCATTCATCATTCATCCGGATGGATCATTGTCTGCGCCACAAGACACTGTCTCATCAACAGGTGACCGACCGGCATTTGTAGCTGCCTTGTCTACAGGTCAAGTTGGGGTAATGAATTTCGACGGCGGAAGCGGGCTTTTTATACCTACAATCGGTTCTCCTCTTCACTTCGAGCGAAATGCACCCGCTATCACCTTTCCGACGAAACCCAATACTGTTTCTCACCCCCACATGTTACTTCAACACGGGGAGGAAGTATTTGTTCCGGACTTGGTGAGTCCCGCTCCATGTTCTCTGACCTTGATATTGACTCGGATCAAGGGTCAAGATACTATCTGGCGACTTGTACAACATGGATCAAATCCTGGGTCGTTCATCATTCAAGGTTCTATCCCACAACCAGCTGGAAGTGGACCGCGCCACATAGCAATATTCGGTAAATTCACCCCTCTTTCGTCTGTGTCCAGAACAACGTTCGCTGACATCTCATGGCTCATGGATAGAGGACAGGTTGTTTACTTTACACGAAACTGCGTCAACATTATCCGTCCAGGTAGTACCAGCAGCGCCAAATGGAACTTCCGAAATCCTTTCCGATGTCTCAACTCATCCTGTTGAGGACCTTCCAGGTGCCGTATGGGCAGCAGCCGAAATACTGATTCCCAAACCTACCAAACGTTTTCCAACACCTTACATATACGTGTCCAACAGAAACACCGGAACAGAACTCGACCCTCGTGGGGATTCCGTTGCAATATTCGAACTGTTGGACAAAGGAACGAAAAATGAGAGACTTCAACTAGTCAAGCAAATATTTACGGGGCTCGAACAGATCAGAGGCATGGAGTTCGGTCCTGTAGAAAAGGGTCTAGAAGAGTTTTTGATCGCAGCAGGTGTAGCTGGAAGTGGAGGCGTGGTGATGTTGAAGAGAGTTGAAAGCGGGAGAGATATGGAAATTGTTGCAAGAAATCTGGATATTTTGAATCGTTCGACTTTTGTTTGGTTATAGTGCAGAGTATCTCAGCTCTACGCTTACTTCCAATGAGTGACTTTCAAATGACCAAAATGGCTGAAACGTCGGTGCGCATCTTTCCCTTGTGCCAGTTCGCGATTCTCGTTCACATCCAGTGACCTCTGTTTGACAGTCCTATAAGTACTTGTGATTGGTCCATCGTACGTCTCTCAAGCCCTTGAGACTTGCCCATTGAATTACGTAAATCCTGCGGAATGTTTTATCTATCGCAAAACACACTAACGCACTTTTACATGTTCCTTGGCGACCTCTTATGTGTACTGCCATTTCTCAAATTTTCTGCATCAGCTTCGGTGCAGCTACAAGTCTCTAGATTTAACAAATGCAAGTCTTGTGGGGAAGTCGTGGGTTGATCGTCTCGGAAGCCGTAAACAAGTCGCAAAACGTGTAGTGCCACACATAATATCCCTGTTATTAGAACTATAATGACACAATACTTGGTCCGTTGTGGTCCCCTGCGGGTGCGCGGATGAATCCAACAGGAGAATAAGAATTTTGCTCTTGCCTGAAATTTTGATGTATTACTACTGGCCATAGTTCAAACTAAGACCCGGAATGCGAATAACAAAATGTATGTATATAGCCGTAATGAACCTCAAGAAGGCCTCTACCAGAGCCTTTGGTCATTTTCCATTTGTCACCTCGGAAACGCACCCGGAATACTCTGCCTTTCCCTCCTCCGTTCCGGATGATGCCAATATGTCCCGTACCTTGACATCCTCGACGGACTCGTTGCCCCATGAGCATTCACAGGGGTAGCAGCAGTAGATTCCGTACTAACCAACGACGCCACACTCTGTTCCAACTCTCCTCCTTCGTCATCACCATCTTCATTATTCCCACCAGTACCAACAGCATCATCACTGACCGGATCATGAGGGTGATGTTCTTCGTCGCTATCATCGTCGTCATCATCAACAAGGTCTAACCAATCCTCTGGATCGTCAGGCAACATAATAACCCCCGACCCATGATCATAACTCAATCGATGGCGCAAAGCGCTCGACGAGCTTGCTATATGTCGTCTTCTTGGAGGCAAAGAAGAACGAAGATCACCCCATGGATTAGGCACGGCCGCCGCATCTATCGGGATCTCTGGAAGTTCATCAGCACCGAAGTCTTGACTTTGATTCTGTGTACGAGGAGCTCCACCACGAGATCCACTACGTGGATTATTTGAGTATCGTTTTCGAAGTGTTAATACGACAGTTTGTCCGATGTTCTTCATTATTCCATTATGCGAGTGGCCATTGTTGTTATTATGAATGCCATTGTTGTGATTGATGAGTGTTTGACCTTTCTTAAGTGGGAGCCAGGGTTCTGGAAGAACACCGTTGAGTGCTGGATGACCGTAACGTCGTTTTCCAGTGCTAAAAAATTGTAGATATGAGATATGGGTTCAATGAGCACTGCTGGTCAAAATTGGTCACTCACTTAAGGACGCCACTGTACCAATTCGCCATTGGGGGTTGTGACTGTTGCATTCAAAACAGATAAATAAAACCGAAAAACAATACCGCTCACATAATCTGTACGCTCATCTTCAGGTGCAACATACAACGTATCGTCATTCTGTGCGTACCGCCTCCTATTCAAATTACTACCGTTTCAAACCTCTGTCAATCACACAAGGCAAGAAAAGCAATAACAAAATTTCACCTTTGCGACCAGGTGACGGGATGCCCAGCTCTCAACTTGGTCACGTCAGCAGTCTCTTCTCCTCTCTGCACTTCAAACACCGAACTCAAACTAACATACTTAGTCAACGGTTTCAATTTTTTGTCGATGTACCATGACCATGCAACAGTGCCAAATAACAACGGTATGAGAAGTGAAGATAGCACCCATGATTTACGGAGGGTGAAGATACCGGTCATGAAAAGGAGGAAGATAACGACGCCCCAAATGAGTCGTATGAATGTGATTGGCCAGGCTTGACCTCGTGATTCGTAAGGTTTGTAGAATACTGTATGAAGTGAGCAAGATGAGGTTCCACAGAGAAGGAAGGAAGAGAAATGGAGCATACCGAAGAGAAGTTTGTATTTGTAGACGACGTATCCGACGCCGAAATAGATAGCTCCGAAGATGACAATCAGAGGCTGCTGTACGCTGTATAACATCGTAATTACAAACATCAATATCGCTTGGGGATATACCACGCCATAATTGATCATCGGAGGTGCATTTAATTCTGCAAAGTCTATTATGGTATTGTCATCACCAAGACACGACATTCGCGAAAAAATACACTCCCACCTCTTGGAGTCCTGGTCCAAAACAACCTAAATACCGCTCTTGGAATGATAACACCCAAGTTCAACAACTGCAACGGCATAATGCCCAATCCTTGCAAAATTACGTAGCTCAGAAAGAAATGTCGAGCTCTTCCAGCTTGCAATGCCACCGCTAGTTTTTCAGGAACTTTGGCCGGGGTGTTGGCGAGATCACGGACAAGTTGCCAGTATGTCGTTGCGAGGAGGAAGATGAACACGACGTTAATGAGGAGGAAGAGGAAGTATCTGCGCGAGTCGTCAGTACAGTGTAAAGGGTTGGAGTACGGCGAAGGGATGCACTTTTTAAGAAGGGAGTATTCGACCCAACTACGAGCTCTGAATCCCTGGATATATGTCAAAGCTAGGTACCGCCAGAGATGCTTTCAAGGACCTCCCACAGAAAATCATGTCACAAATGGCTCACCTTCAAGCATAAAAGGCAACAAAGCATTCAACGTAATCATGGCGACCGAAGGCAACGAGTTCTGCACAATGGCTCGTATCTGATCGTTTGCGTCAATTAACTTGCCCAACCATGGCATAGCCTTCTTGATTTCTTTGTAGCTCAGTAAACTCGCAAGCCCAGTTATAGGTATGAACCAGAAAGAGAGCAGGAGAGCCATGAGGAAAAGAACGATGATGTCACGAAGACGAATGACAGACGTTGAAGGTGTCATGTTTGCCCATACAATATCACGAGGTTCAGGAGCTGGGTAGGTCGTAAGTTGGAATGGACTTGCTGTGTGTGCTGTTTGGACTGCGATTTGCTATTGATAGGATTAGAGAAGATGAGAGAGGAGGGCATTGGAGGAGACATACAGCGCTAGACATCTTCTCGAAAGTCACAAAGGCAGAACCAGTAGCCCTGAATCTGCCCATTCTCCGTTTCTTCTTGACGAGCTCATCTGCTTCCTTGAACCTCTTTTCAAGATATTCTAGAGCATCAACTTTGAGTGAGAACCAGCTAGGACGGAGGGTGGGCCGAGGTTTATGAGGAACAACGAATCTGGTGGGTGGATCACCTTCGATATCGGTGTCAACGAGAGGCATGGCACTTGTTTCGGGATCGTACTCTTCAACCGTGCTCGGATTCCCAACGTAATCAACCCAAGCTTTTTCGAGCTCGAGAAGACGCATCGTTCTCAAATCTATCAAATTCTTTAAGCTTCCGACTTCGCGGCACACAGTGACACTCTCCACAGCGAGATTCATGTTTTCGAAGTATTCTGCAAGCGGACGTTCGCCTTGCAGATGTTTTGGGAGGCCGGTTACAAGAACGGTGCGGGCAGGGATGGAATGTACGAGTTCAAGAGAGAAGAGCTGGCGAGAACGGATGAAGCGGCGGTAATTTTTGTAGATAAAGTAGAGTGCGAGGAAAGTAAAGAGGTAGGTAAAGGCAAGGTGGACGGAGAGGTAAGAGTCGGCATCGCTTATGAGGTCGAGCCAGTCTTTCCCAGGGAAGGGGAAAGTAGAGTTTGGGTCTCCTAGCAGCCCAGTGAGTACGCGTGGTTTTGCATATATGGAGGGACTGAGGAAGAACAAGGGCCAGTCATCACCGTCTGAGGGCCAGTCGTCATCATCACCGAGATCCAAGTCTTTGTTATGCTGCCAAGAATCACCATCAGCAGAGGATATCAGGGCCATAATACAAACAGACCTTCCAGTTGAGTGGCATGAGGATGGTAATGGCAAACATAGAACAGACAGAGAAGAGCTGGAATGCGGTTCTGAAAAAGTTGAGCAACTGAGATGGTCATTAGCTGGAGCTGGTTCATCAAAATTAAACGCACCACTGCGGCATCGAGGCCGACTATCTGAAGCACTGTGAGCTCTGAGGTGCGAACTGTGGGCATTATCCAGCCAAAAAAGGCCTGGTGGGCGTGAGCTTCATGAGGAGAAAAGCCTGCAGCACGGTGAGTCCAGGCTGGAAGTGAGACGTTGTACTTGCCCTTTAATTTTGTTCTGGGTGCAAATAGGAGAGGCCACCGAGTGCGGCAGTATGAGAAGAGTAGAAATGAAGTTATTCCGATCGCTGCAGACAGGATGAGCTGGGTTTTGAACCACGGTCCCTCGAATTTCACTGTCCATGTCCAATTAGGAGTGCATCGTATGTGATACAAGCTGACTTACCGGTTGGAGGCGAGCCCGGGGGTAGATGGCTGCCGTCGCCGCCATCGCCGCCGCCGTCTAGTCCAGCGAGCAGGTGCTGAGCGTGCAGCATGGGGAGCAGTGGCGGTGTCGGGAGCATGGCATGATGCTTGGCTGGAACCTGCGGAACAAATATTAGTCAATAACGATATATATATATGGAACCGACTACTCCGTTGGTGGGATTTTATGTCTTCCCTCCGCGTCACCGACTCGCCAGCTATCAAGAACGCGCCTCTTGTCGGGCTCGCAGAGGGCAGTGGCTCTTTTAACAACCTCCACCTGGCTGGTCTTGTCGTCGCTGTACCCTATGTCCTCAAATGGTTTTTGCCCCTTTTCAACCGCGGAGGCTTCAAGACCTATGTCTTCCTTCTTGTGGTTTCTGGTTTGCCCACCACCATCACCTACTGGACTGTCATGAGTAACATCGGTGGCAGACGCAATGAAAAGATTGTCTTGCCTGGCAGGGACATCGAGACCTACATTACTATCAAGGACGAGGTCCTCAAGCAGCTCTACAAGGGAAGGGATAAGATTCCCATGCAGGTCTTCCACGATGCGTACTTTGACGGCAAGGTTGACTTCAATGGTTTGTGACATGTCCCCACGTTCTGACCTGCGCTCACTGTTCTTTAGGTGATGTTCTCGACATCATGGAGCAGCGACATGACTGGGCCAAGTTTAACTTTACCCTGGAGCTATTCAAATATGTCCTCACCGTCCTCATTCCCGTTGTCCTCTCCCACTCCCAGATGCAGGATGAGGAACAGGTCCGCGATCACTACGACCGTACGTTGTCGCTCATCGTTCGCTTACCATACACTCATGTCCCATTCCAGGAGGTGATGACTTTTACGGCTGGTTTTTGGGTCCACGCATGATCTATACTTCTGGTGTCATCGGAAATTCTGATGTCGAAGAGTCTCTTGAGACCCTCCAAGACAACAAGCTTGCCGTCGTCTGCAACAAGCTCGATCTGAAGCCCGAGGACCGTCTTCTCGACATTGGTTGTGGTTGGGGTACCCTTGTAGCATACGCTTCCAAGAATTCCGGATGCGATGCGACTGGTGTGACCCTTGCTAAGAACCAAGCCAAATTCGGAACAGATCGCATTGAAAAGAACGGTGTCCGTGTCCTTTGAATTCTGATATTCCCCGTATCTAACCTTCCCCCAGGTCTCTGCTTCTCGAGCGCGTATCCTTTGCTTGGACTACCGTGATATTCCTGCTGGCACCACATACACGAAAATCGTTAGCTTGGAAATGGCAGAGGTTTGTCGTTCGAGATTGAATTGTAGCCAACTTTTTCCTGAGACTTGTCCCTGACTTCTAGCACGTTGGTATCCGCCACTACTCCCAATTCTTGAGTCAAGTTTATAATCTTCTCGATGATGATGGAATCTTCGTTTTCCAAGTAGCCGGTATCCGTCCTACTTGGCAATACGAGGACCTGATCTGGTATGTTGTTGTGTCAATTCTGTGCCTGCTGCCTGTTGAGTCTCTACAGGGGCCTCTTCATGAATAAGTACATTTTCCCTGGTGCTGATGCTTCCTGTTCTCTGGGTTGGGTCGTCAGCAAAGTGCCTTCCTTCTTTCCTTTCCTGTCCAAGTCTCTAACTTCCACACTCAACTCTAGCTTGAAGGTGCTGGCTTCGAAGTCAAGAACATTGACGTCCTCGGCGTTCACTACTCTGCTACTATCTATCGCTGGTACAAGAATTGGCTCTCCAACAAGGACAGTGTGATCAAAGCTTATGGTGAACGATGGTATAGGATCTGGGTGTTTTTCCTTGCGTATAGCGTGATTATCAGTCGACAAGGGAGTGCATCAGTTTTCCAGTTTACGCTTCATAAGAATCTGAATGCGTACCATCGGGTGAATGGTGTGAAGAATCATGCTTCGATCCACGTGAAGCTTGAGAAGGAGCCTAGGTTTGTTTTTGGTTGCCTCCTTCTGAAGACACGAAGGCTGACAAGTGGATATGTCTATTAGTCTTATCGAATAGGTGATTTATTCACATTGTTTCTGTTTCTTGAAAATCCTCTTCGTTTATATGGTGATTCCTGGCAAGGAATCACATTATCTATCATATACTCTAAGGTTGTGGTCCTGGGATGTATATATAGATCATCTACCTAGATACCCCATTTACTGTTATTCCTTTTAGAGTCTACTTACTCTGCTCCCTTACGCTTCGATGATAGACTTATAGGAGCAATGATATTGGTTCGCCAGTACTTGAGTGTCTACTTGAGCGCTTTTTGATATGATAAGTATCAATTCTTTCTAGCCCAGCCCAATAGTGCGAGTATATTGTACAATTTGTATCCTTCCTCTAGGGTCACATGATAACACACGTGTCTGAATCCAGTCTAAGTCGTGCAAGTTCGAGTTCCTCGGCGTTAGCCTCTTCTTCATTAGCCTTCAGTTTGTCTCTAGCTTCAAGAGGGAACCAGTCTTGCATAAAGTTCATAAGTGCCCAGTCGACATTGGCTATTCGAGACATCAGTAATGAAGGAGGGAAAAAGGTATCATTGGTGCTCACATCGATTGGCAACCAAGACAGACGGCGCTCTACACATAGGACAGTCACCCTGTCCACGCTTCTGCATCTTGACGAGACAACGTACGCAGAACAAGTGTCCACAATCGAGTCTTATTGGCTTGAAAGCAATATTGGTACAGATTAAGCAGGAATAGTCCTCCAAATGTGGTATAATAGGAAGCAATGTCTCTCCGATGGCTTGTACGAGAACCCGAGGTAATGAAGACGTTTGGACTTGCGGTCTTAGCACGAATTGCGGAGGCGAATGGCTTGATGCTTCTGAAGGAGGTGGTAGGGCAGTTCGTCTTGCGTGTTTCTTCAGGATTTTACGAGTAGCCTCAGAGTTGGTTAGCTGGAACTTCGGTAGCTGTCAGTATTTTTTGGCAGAGTGAAAAATACGGCAGATCAATACCTTCTTGATATTCAGGATCAGAGTGTTCAGCTGGAGAAATGTCTCCATCGCGTGACGGCTTTTTTTCGACTTAAGCTTTGAAAGGGTAGCCAAACCTCGCTGACTGACTTGATTTGCAAAAAGCTGTAACCGCCGTTCGCAATCTTCGACACTTCGCTCTCCCCTATCCCGTTCACGTATACTTTCAAAAACTTCTGCCTCTGTATAAAGTTGAAATATCTCTCTCCATGCATAAAGATCAGTCTACCGCAGTGAAAATGAGGTCAAATCGATCCCGATTGCACAAAGACATACCTTGGAAAGATCACATCGCTGGACGTGAACTGCACCTGCATGGTCCTTCAGTGGTGATAATGCATGAAAGCTTCTTCCAAAAGCAGAGTGCGAGGAACTGACAGGACGGGCAGTGTCCCCAATGGTCCTTGAAAGCACCTTCAATGCTTCCATGAAGGCGCCTTCTACCGACTTCAATTGGATAGACATGTGCTCGAGGGTAGTATACAGCAGCTCGAAAAACTCGCTGTCAGAAACAAGGGGAATCACGACTTCAAACACTCCCGCTTTGCAAAGAGGGGACTGAGGCCTAGTGAGAGTCCCAGCGTCGGAGAGACCATCGCCATTTGCTTGAATATAAGGGTGCTCAAAGTCTGCTTTCTGCAGGGACCATGATAGACTATTTTCAGATAGTGCGTACGAGTCCAACTCTACATTGCGACTGGGACCCGTGATCTGCTCACTCGTATCTGCCTCGCTCTGCTCCTCTACATCCCGTTCTTTCGTTCCATGACAAAGTATAGCATTCAAATCTTCCATGGATTCGACAGAGATGCGGAGTTGTGCCCCCACTTTCGAGTCCTCGCTGAACTCATAGACGACCTTTGGAAACCCATGTCCACTAGTTACAGAAGGAGTGGCGGAGCCTGGCACACGACCACCAGTTGAAGGTGATGTGGAGGCACTGAGATCCTGAGGTCTATACAATGAGGCAGCCACAAGTTGATCGCCTCGACGTTGAAATAATTCATGTAGGAAGGATGGATTCAACCCGAGCGAAGAAAGTTCATTCACAGTTTGTTTGATGATTTTCTTGAGCTACAAACACCCAACAAATTGAATGAAGATCATTACAAAATCATAGGTGAGACACACACACACCTGACGGTACTGGATAACATTCTCCTGGAGTTCGGGGGGCAAGCTCTCCAAGAGCTGGGAGTAAGTTTTTGAGAAATGCATAGCAATCGCGGCTGACGGATTTGGTACTCAATTACTTTTGCCGGTTGCCGGTTGGCCACTTGACCAGGAATTTGATTATTAACTACAACAAGCAATGTAGACACGATCCAAACCGCACGGAATGGGATACAACAGCTACAGACAAAGAGATAATGGGTAGATGTGCGGAATGAGTAGTGAGAGATCTATGTGATAAATATAAATTGGAGGATGAACACTCTCTTTTAGTAAGCTAGACTTTCATTGGTAGATTTATAAGAAGATGGCAAGATGGCCGAGCGGTTAAGGCGTGTGACTCAAGCGTAGCTTGCCTGCAGGCGCGGGTTTCTCATCACCATATGGTGGCGTGGGTTCAAGTCCCACTCTTGTCAATTATTTTCACGAGAGTTTGCTTAAATAAGGTAGGTAGGAAATGAATTTGGTTTTTGAAGAGTAAGTGGGTTATGGCCAGTTGTATATATTAATAGTAGTGGAATTTTATCTTCTAGCATACATGCAGTCTTAATTAATTCTTAATTCTATTAGTATTAAGCTTGGTAAGATCTTAACTTAGGATATTCAACATTTTAAGCAAATCCAAAAGCTCATAGTTATCAAAAAGCATTTATGTACAACTCTGATGCAGATCAAGTTTTCGTATTTCATCACTTAGTGGCTTGTTACCCAAACTCCTGGTTTATATTGTAAAGGAACTGTCAGAGGATACTAGTAATAGGGATTTGTCGCCTGATTCACCAAACTGAACTCGGGAATTCAGTGGAGGCGTTTATAGTTGCTTCGTCAGTTAACAGAGCTGAACTGGTGCGCATCTTTGCGCAACTACTGCCTTACTGATTTTCACTCCTCTTCGGATACGGTAAATAGCGGAAGTCTGAGTATCTGGTGAAGCATTAACCAGCCCATTGCAATACGGCTCGCGAGTTTCAGGATAACTCGTCGGCATGAGACCTACTTCCAGTTGGGAAGTATCCTGTAGGAAGTAATTCCTTGAAGGAATTACCTCAGAGGAATTAGACATTGACGCTCACAAGCCAAGTCCTATCCACTTTTGGCCGTCCTTGTGAGAATTAATTTCAAAACTGGACGATGAAATTGTTTATATACTTATTTCAATCCCATCCCAACATCACGCATGCATGGAAACTCCTACGCAGAATTGAGCATATCTTCCATCAATTCTTCGTCGTGGTTCTTCTTCAATGCATCCAGAAGTTCCTGTAAATTACCATCTTCCATTATCCCTGCGAGATTTTTGAGCGTGAGCCCAATCCGGTGGTCTGTTACCCGATCCTCCAAAAGCATATCAGTGGCAACAGAATGCCTGAAAATTTCTGTCATACCTGGGCATAATTATAAGTACGAATCTTCTCGCTGCGGCTCGCTGTGCGAACTAGGTTGAGCCTGGTTTGACGACGTTCTTCCATTTCACGCATGATTTTACGGTCCATGAGGCGAGAACGAAGAACTTGAAAAGCTCGACGTTTATTCTGAAATCGAATGTGAGAAAGGTCCGGTCAAACCATTCAAAAACAAACTTGATGTTGGCTCCGCTCATCTTGCATAGAAACGGTGATTCCAGTGGGTATATGAGTTAATCTAACAGCGGACTCGGTCTTGTTAACATGCTAACAATGTCCATGAGCATAGTAGCCGGACGACAATTTGAGGAAAAGCTAACCTGCCCGCCTGCACCCCGAGCGCGCATAACCTCTACTTTGACCTCGTCCATAGCAAAAAGCTCGTCATTCTTCCCGTCTGTCTCTTCCATCAAAGGTAAAACTACGACCGCGATTGTGCTGGTATGGACTCGACCACTAGCTTCGGTCGCAGGAACTCGTTGGACGCGATGAACGCCACTTTCCCATCTCAAGGAGTCATATGCCCCTTCACCCTTGATCTCCAGTATAGCATCTTTGATCCCGCCATTTTCTAGATCGTTCCGAGTGACAATTTGTGTTTTGCCATAGGTTGTATTTGCGAGACGTTGGTACATTCTGAGCATCTCTGCAAGAAATAGACTGGATTCGGATCCACCGACACCGGACTTGAGTTCCATGAGAGCACCGAGATTTGCTGTGTCCGACGGAGGCACGAGGAGTTGAGGGAATGTTTTGGTAACGCTTTTGGTGAGTTGCTCGGTGAGGGCTATGTATTCTTCCGAAGCGAGTGCCCGCATAGAAGGGTCCGGGTCTGCAAGAAGCTCAGTCGTTGCTTCGAGATTCTACTGTCGTAACGTAATGTTCAGTGGCCTTGTGAGTCTTGAAGGGATAGGATAGGACGTACCTCGCGAACCTTTAACCAACCATCCCAGGCATGTTGCAATGATTCAGATTCTTTGAACTGCCTTAGTCTTGCAATGTCGTCTGGAGTTGACGTCCCATCTGTCAGCTATACAAGGCGATTATTGGAAAAAGGGAAACATGGACAGAAAAACTTGCCTGCAAGGAGATCATCTTCCGTTCAGCAATGCGCCGTTCGACCACCCGAAGGAGCCTCTCATGCTGCTTGTCGATGGTCTGGAGAACATTCGAAACAGACTGCCCGCAAGTTGTGGCTGCTGCATATGCTCTACTATAATCTTTGTGGATGAGTGGTTGGAGGAAACGAAGCATAGAATATAAAATTGCTTAATTTACACTTGGTGATCAAGTCTTAATGAACAGAGTGCTCTGAAAATTTCTGGCTCGTTTTCTGCCCACCACCATTGTCTTTGTCTTCATCTACAAGTTTATTCACACAGAGACAAGTGCATAGCATTGAAAGGGAGGTCTAGTTTTGAGGAGAAAGGAAAAACAAAACAAAAACACTCATACTTCAGCTTCCGTCGGACCTGGATGGCTTCCAAACTACCTCAATGTCACAAACATTCAGGGGGCCATGTATGCCCTGACGACTAGCTTGACTAGTTAACAGAAAAACATAAATGTAAATGTATATTCTGAGTCACGCAGGCCCCACGACTGTCACATCGTCACTGATGCTGAAAACGACTTCTCGTCGTCTTGTTACCTTTGCTTGAAATGCCTGCAATAACGCCCGAAGAAAAGTCCAAAATAAAAAACATCATTCCTCAGAGCTCGAACAAGATCTTTGGTGCTGCACTTGCCCGCATATACTATGCTTATCCAGATCCTCACCGGTGGTCGTATGCCGGCCTTCAAGGAGCAATCGTGCTTGCAAAAGACAAAACTCGAAATTCAATAGCCCTGAAACTCGTCGATATCGATGGAACTAGGGGTATTATCTGGGAACACGAGCTCTATAATGGTTTTGAGTTCTATCAAGATAGACCGTTCTTCCACTCTTTTCCAGGAGATGTGAGTTGCTGGATGTTCTCCTTGTTTAAGGTACTGACTTCTGTGCAGGAATGTATGATTGGTTTTGTTTATGCCAACGAATCAGAAGCCAAGACATTCTTCAAGAATGTAAATTCGGGGAAAGACCACGCTGCAGGTGACGAGTTCAAGCTCGTTTTACTAACATTTGATCATGTCTGATACATATGTATAGTCAAGAATAGGAAGAAGAGCGCAGTGGGCAAGGGCAAGATAGACAAGTCTATGATTTCGAGTCCCCAGTCTGGTTCCTTCAAACACGTCGCGCATATGAGCTATGATGCGGATACTGGCTGGTCATCTGAGGGAGTTGATCCGTCATGGTTAAAATTACTCGAGGATCTCGAGGGTAGAGGACTCAGCCGGCAAGTTATCGAAGAAAATATGGATTATATCAAGAAATTTGTCCAAGAGGCCCAAGATACGCCAGAAAGGAAGGCAAAACCTCCGCCACCCCCGACTCCCAACCGTAGGAGTCACCTTCCTAGTGGTGACTTGCGGCAAAAGCCACCTTCACCTCCCCCTGCGCCTGCTCGAGTGTCACAATCTTCACTTGCAGCTCAAGGGCCACCAACTTCTGCACCTCAACGGACCCAGCCTGCACCTTCTCCGGTACCTCGAAGACAGCCTGCTCCTCCTCAAAAAAAACCTGCACCTTCCAATCCTGTACCTCAACCTGTGCCTCCTCCTGTGCCTCCCCCTGCGCCTCAACGCTCCCAACCTCCGCCCCCACCTCGTACGATACCTAAAACTGCGCCCCCACCTCGTACGGCGTCAGGACATCCTGCCAGACCTCCTGGACCCCCAGCACCTCCTCCTCGTCCATCCCAGCAGAACGGAGTACCTCCTCCACACCCTACTAGGCCTCCGACTAGGCATACTGTGTCCTCGCGTCCTGCACCACCCCGGCTAGCTCCAGAGACCGATACGTCCCTACCTCCTCCAGCATCATCATCAACACCCTCCGCCCCTTCAGGAGAGATCGCTTCCCCGCCCCCCCCTCCACCGCCACCGCCGCCGCCACCTGCTCCGATAAGTGGGCCTCCAACATCCTCTCTCCCTTCCCCAGTCTCAGGTGGTGATGCACCATCCACGGTCGAATCAGCTGCCCAGCCTGCGCGTGCCGATTTATTAGCTTCAATTCGCTCTAGTGGAGGCGTCGGTTCCCTCCGAAAAACTGAGAACAGCGGTTCTCCACGCGGGTCTTCTTCCGTTACGGCTGATGTCGCTATTGTGGGCGGCGCAGCTGCAGTCGCTGGTGGTGCTGCGGAAGCAGCTCAGAGTGGCGGTAGCGATTTGACATCAGCTTTGGCTGCTGCGCTCATGGAGAGAAATAAACGACTCGGAGATACTGATAGTGACGAAGATGAAGATGATGACGATGATGATGACTGGGATTAGGCCGATTTGTATTACCCACATCCGTGATGCGGTTTTCTGCTATTTAATCAACGTCATACTGTCATTATGTAATTCGTCTCTTTTTCATCGATGATTTAGGTTTTAATGTTGATGAAGATCCATCTGCGGTTGCTCTGAATCACAGAGCTTAGGTAATAATCGTTGTAAGATTTGCATAAAAATTCAGCTAATTACGCCATTGCTTATTAGTAATATCACCTGACATTCCAGAATCCAGCCATGTATTGAATAATGGAATAAACATTCCACTTATTTATGCTCGTGATCAGCATAGCATCACTAAGTGATGCACAGTACTCACAATAAGTTCCACAAGTGTCATCTATTTATATTACTAACCCTGTGGAGTATATAAACCAAGGAATTATATCACATGTTGGCTGAGGTGTGATGTCACAAAGACAATCTATTTTATTTCTCTCTATTTTACACTCTTATTACGGATCACTTTGATCCTATCCAGTTAACAGTCTAACAGACTGTCGAGCAATGCTTGGACCAGAACTGTGTAGTCCACACTGTGCTTATAAAGGACTCTAGTGTAGAACAACAAACCTCAGCCATTCACATATATTCATGTCAGACTGAGTACTTATTTCTAATATCATATATATAGGACCAGGGTTGCATTATCTACTACTTAGCATCCACAATGGTTAAACAAAACATATTTAACAGGAACTTGACTAATATCTCTAGCTCTTTGTAAGTGAACAACAAAGTTGCTGGTATGATTTGTTGCTGCTGGTAGAATTCCAGTACAACAACCATGTTCATACATCTACTCAACAACCTTCATTCTTCCTTAACCTTAGAATGGGTTTTGAGCCATACTAATAAGAGTCAAAGTTAGAGAGTGTCACTCACAGAGCAGATAAAGTCAGCATTTGCAAAGTCTGTAATCTGAAAATCACAAGACAATATAACAGAGTACTATAATGTCAAACACAGTTCTTGCTTCAAGTAAATATTCAAGTGAGTTATGTGATAAGAGAATCAGATCAAGTATAAAAACTTATCCAGGAACAAATGTGATTATTTGTAAAAGTGGATAATATACCTAGGTTACAGATCAAGTTATTTGCAGACTTGTAACTTTAACCTCATATGATAACTGTTATGTCTTAAGACTTAGAGTTGAAGTCAAAAGAGTAAATCTTGGATTGGGTTAATCATAAGAAAACTTGATGGAGTTCTTGGTACAATATATCTACCTTATATACTACACTAGTTGGTCCATGCTACTACTATGTCTAGCCTACCCTAAAGACTATGTGTAAACCTTAAGGTCAACATGTGTTAAGTATATTGTATGACATCATTGTTCTAGAAGCTTCTACTGTCTTCCATTATGACTATGTGACTTTGGTTGTGACAGTGTCATGTGACAGGTTTGTGATAGTTATGACTATGACCTAATTCTAAGTAAAAGTGAAAATAAAATAGAAAACAAAAATAAAAATGAAAAATAAAAATAAGTCCATTATTTGTGATTCTAATAATGACCTTGGTCTCAACTTATGTATTATGCCACT
>Ga0157368_1000094_pt1 | contig 38835 bp, 45 predicted proteins | sample AttbisABBM3_FD_113146 | JGI IMG/M metagenome (GOLD analysis project Ga0157368, IMG submission 113146) | Fungus gardens microbial communities from leaf cutter ant in Botucatu, State of São Paulo, Brazil - Atta bisphaerica ABBM3 | ecosystem: Host-associated > Fungi > Mycelium > Unclassified ... | reverse complement strand
TCAGGCATCAATCTTCAAATATGGTACTTTGAATTTTCCTAATTGGACCTTGGGCAGCTAGTATTGCACCATCGCTCGCTTCCTCGGCTTGTTACTGGGCTGCTCATGAAACTATCCAAAGACTGGAGTGCTCAGCGATCTTGACGATCACGAAAACAATAAGGGCCGGAAGCTAAACATGATGGGAAATTTCCTGTAGACGACCTTGGATTCTGATATGGGGTACTCATCGGGCTACTTGGACATTTTAAAGTTGTACCCTCTTATTCCACTTTGAAGACTTGAAGCGCCGTTCTTACGAAGCGCAAGTAGGATAATTGTCGAATATCCTCTCTGAATAGAGTAACAAAGGCGGCATCTTTCGAAAAGGATTTGTAGGGTGATGTTTGATTTTCGCAGATATTGTGCTGTCAATATCGATTGACAGGAGAAGCTAGCTTTTTCACTCTATAACATTGGGGAAAGTGAATGCGCGCTCACCACGAAAACTTATCAGACAGATCACCCTTCTCAAGCTCTAAAACAGTGTCGTATATTTTCCGCGGTGCAGCAAAGATGGAAATACTTTCCTCTCAATGTCTCTGTCGTTTTTACGAGGAACTCCTGAGTTCTCAGATTAATGTGTTCGATCTACATTCGATCCAATAATACAAAACCGTATGTTCCACCACCCCTGCTCGTCACAGGAATTCGACCTATATTGATAAGTCGCTTAGCCAGGGAAAGACGGCGGTCGTTGCAAAACATACATAATTACTGGGAAATATCCCTTTCTGCCCCTCAGAATTGAAACCTATCGCAGCCGCATCAGATATTATCTGTAACATTACAATACACTATCCGTACCTTCCCACCAGTCGTTCCCATAGTCCTGTCCTCCCTCGGTTAGCTCAACTATGTCGCCTTCACGAAGCCCCAATTCGTCCGGACCCTGTGACTCATATGGATATATTGCTCGTACTAGAAAGATCCCACGACTCAATAGGAAATCAGAGTCGGACACCGGGGTAAAAGCCACTGACCTCGTCGGCTGCTCCCTTGGATTGTAGATATATCCTCCAGCGACTTGTCACCGGTACCTATATATGAAGTTGGGACAAGCCCACTCTTCTCACACGGGTCGATGACCTTCACCCATCCAGAACCGTCATCTGGCTCTAAGATTCGAACGGTCATCCCCTCTGCAAGCCATGAATTTCCGGTAGGAAGGGTCAGCAAGGCAAACTCACGGCGGACGCCCAATTCAGACTCTGAAAAAGGTGTAAAGTCAAAGAGGACCGTGGCCGTCTGGTGACTTTCTTCCACTGGAGCTTTCAGTGGTTCAAAGGATAAGGGACTTTGTGTTGTAACGGGTGTAGCTGGAATAAACGTAAGAATTCCAGCATAAACGAGAATTTCATTTGTCCTCACCAGCCGTACTGATATGGGATGATACCGTGACTGAACGGGAGATAGAAGGCCCAGAAGACATTGCTTTTGGGCAGTCCGCCGGAATCTGGATTCAGATTCATCAAGACGAGAGGAAACCGCTACCAATGAGGTTTTCACCTTCAATTCACACTTTGTATGGACACAAAGTCTGCAAGCTTTGCATATTTTACCCTGTTTACTTAATCCCCAGATAGTAGACTCCATCATCAAGACTCAGCAAAGACCGACAAGATTGAGATCGGATAATATACCTCGCAATATCCACATTGAGTCGGGATAGAGAAAGAAGAGCTTTTAAACGCGTGAGGATTACGCACACCCTCATCGTCTAGGCTGCTGAGCTCAGCTGTTGATAGTTACCATGACTGGTTCCCTACCTCCAACTGCTGATGTGACAGTTTCAATCTCAGCGTCCAGGACGCACCGTAAGTTGCTATAGGATACCAGTTTGTGTTGCGCATCCATAAAGTTCTATATTAGAACCATCAGAAAGGTGAACTTGGAATAAGATACGAGCTCACATCAACAATATTATCTATTTCGCCGATTGAGTGGTCAATTTTACAGTTCTGGAGCTTTTTACACAGCCGATCAAGATCAGATTCTTTTAAAATGGTGAGCTCTATGTAGCACTTCTTCGATAGAGAATCACGAACGCGTGGACAAAATCAGAGGTTCGAGTTCCTGTAAGCTGGCCCGAGAACGGCTGAGCCTATTCTGGAGGAAGATCTTTGGAGCGGCCTCAACATTCATACTATCCTGAATTGGTATCAGAAGTCCAGTGAAGGGTTCATTAACAAATGGTGTACCGTGTCATAATGAAGTGCACAAGGTTCGAATTTCCAGTCGCCCGGTGCACTGAACGGCCGAACGTTATGACTGATGAAGAGAACCTGATCTTGAGAAGGTTTAACTTGGTTGAATTTAACTTCTGCACTATGAACCCTATTCCTGAGATTGTCCAGGTGACCGAGCTGGAGGCTCTGGCCATAGATCAAAATTTTGACGAGGCGTTCCACAAGCCGAGTCTGTAGACACTCTGGACATACTCAAGTCCCCGCTTATCTGATGCAGAATCTCTGACTTACGGAATCTCTGAGTAATTCAATTTATTTCGGCGATGTGTATGGATGATTATCGACAACTTACGTTCTGTACATCAGGCATATCCGTAGTATAGAACTTATCCTTGACCTGATTTGCTACTGCTGTATGTATCAGATAAGTACTGGCGACCATGAGATGAGCAACGTGCGAGGGACAGTAGCAGTTTCAATCACGTACTTCTTACTATTGAACATATCAGTCTTCTGCTGTTCGGCCTGTTTGACCGCGCGATTTTGATGTTTATCATCCTGCGCTCGAGTCTGAAAACATGGTTCAGAGCATACATTTAAATGCAAGGGGGCTTTGACATACCTGTTTTTGCCTCAGAGCTTCGACTTCTTCGCAATCAGCATCATACTGCAACGACATCTGGGTCAACTTCGTTGTCAATGATACAATAAACTTCACATACTATCTGCTTGCTCTTCCAAGCCATTGAGTATCAGGTCAACGACCTTCATTGACTAAGGTGGCGTCATACCTTTTGGCGCTCCGCGTAGATGCGATCTCTTTCCGTCAGGATTTTGTGGAAGAATTGCAATTCCTGTGCGGCATGAGTGTTAAGTCTTGGCTCTCGAGTCCAACAACTTGACAAACCTTTTTCTTGGCTTCGTCATTCCTTTTCTCTAAGGTGCGCAAAACTTCGATGATTTGAGAAGAAATTGCATTCGCGATTCCCAGATGATCCTGGGCCACATCAGAAATGGAATTGATCAATGCGTCATAAGCGTTATCGAGGGTGCTTTCGAATACATCATATCTCAATGTTAAGGAGACTTTTCTGTGATTCGAGGAAGCTTACCTGCGCTTCAGAGTGCTGCTGTCCCAGGCTTTCGTCGGATCTGAGCCAACAATATAACGTACTTCCATCCGCGCTTTTTTGTCTGCGGCTCTCTTGGTCAAAGTTTGCAGCTTTGCAGCATACTCCTTTTCGATCGCTGCGCGACCCTGATACAACTCTCTAATCTGATATTTGGGTTATCGTCTAGCTCCTCGGAAATGAACGGTACGACGCAGTGTTTCTGCAAAGAATACCTACTCACATCGCCGATGACCTCTAAGTGAGCGTCAAAGAGACTCCCAATACGTTCAACTTGATCCTATGACATAGATAAAACGTGAATTTATTGTTCACTCACAGGATCATGACAAGACGTTACTGGCAGCGCCTTTCCGTAACACTGGTCTGATGATGTAGGTTCAGTCCCCATGTTGAGTTGTAACTATGAGCGCTCAGGATATTTCTGGCTCCTGAGGGCCAAGAGTCGGTGGAAGGTATATCGCGATGGTCGGTAATCACGGGGATCAGCGGCTGCTGAAATGACGTCAGGCTCATTTTTGAATTTAGTCAAAACCATCTAGTGATTGTTCACTGAGGGCCACATATCCAAATCATCCCAGGTACTTAGAAGAAGTTTATGGGCGCTGAACACTACATCCGTTGGATAGTCTCGACACCAGATGATAACCATCGTTGACCATCATTACGCGGTGTCCTCGTCTACCGGTAATGAGTTTTGACGACGTTTGATCTCAGTCTCCTTGACTGCTATCCCAACGTCAGAGTAAATTCAATTCACCATATAACTACGTGCAGGGTTATATGTTTGATCTCCATTCACGAACTTAGAACCATGGCGGAAGGTATCAATATTCTGGGCTCCGCATGTTGTAGTGAATGGTCTGTCATGAACGTCCTGCCCTTGTACATGTACACCCGCAAGTTGGGTGGATGTCAGAAATGCCACTAAACGATCTCAGAAAGTTTGTTTGTGAGCAGCTTCTTAAGCAAATAGGCAACATGCATTGGGACAATGAATTTTTTGGGGGGTGGCAATATCTTAATACCTTGCCCAATGCATATGGAAGATCTGATATTGGACCGATGCACGCTGCGCATTGCATTCACGTTCCTGATATCAGTGTGACTCATCTCCTATCAAAGGTAGTCAGAGTAAACGAATTGATTTTTCCTAAATTGAAATTCAGCAGCCGCCTTATTCCAACGCCGTTAATGTTCTTAGCGACGGACTGGGTACAGGTAACGTCACAGAACGAGCACCGAATTTCTGTGAATTTGGAAGGACGGTGGAGGTGATCAGAAGTGCGCACGAAGGTCAAGGCACATGTAGAATGAAAAATGAAGCCGAATACAACTCCGGACATATGTTTATTTTTTACAACTGTTTGATGCTGGTATGGGAATAAAGGGGCATTAGCAGGTTGCGGTACGCTTTCAAATACATAAGGCGACGGCCTGTTCAAAGATCACCGGCACTTGTCAAATGCTTGTGTAACCAAATTAGGGATCAATAGATCGAACGATCCTTCGCAGAACGGGATTCGTTCCACAATGGGGAAACAAGAATTTCCACCGGCGGGATATATAAAGGACTCATCCTTGCCTTGCTCTCTTAATCCCCCCTCTTCTTCGGTCCGTGCTATTATTTCTGCTCAATTGTGTAATACTATTGTGTTACCCACTCGTGTTCTCAAATTCTTACACGTTACCTCACACCTCAAAGTTTGCTGGACTTCAAATGATGACACGCGCCTTCCTGCTCATCTTGACAATTTTCTCCCACCTTCTCTTGGCTTTGGGCGCACCGACACTTGAGTCCATTGAACTTGACAAGAGGATTACCCACACCGGCAGAGTAAGCCTAACTGCCATTGACCACTATAATTTCGATCATAGTCCTAATCCTTTTTACTTCTGCCAGGGAACATGGTTCCATACCGGTGAGTCTATCGTTGACTCCGTCACTGGGATCTATAATGATAATAACTTTGTGTGACATTAGGACAGGGAAATTGTGGCGATTGGAATGTCGATAGTGATCACATCCTTGCCATACCTAAGTCGCTCTACGATCGAAACGGAGGATCTAACTGCAATCAGGTATGTGCCCCGATGCAAGAACCGTCTAAAGATTTGTACACAGCTTCAATCCGAGTTCATTCATGATTTTCCCTAGTACGTCCGAATTACCAACACAGCTACTGGTAAGATAGTGTATGGCCTTACAAAAGATAGCTGTCCCAGCTGTGGTCCAGGAGACCTTGGTATGTCTTCTTTTCAACGGGATCCTGGCATTTTGTTAAGAAACCTTCAGATTTGTCGCCTGGCTTGTTTCAGGAACTTGCGCCACTCTCACAGGGTGTGCTTAAGATCCAATGGAATTTCATGGCGAGAGGTTGGAAGCCCTGACTGCATCGATGGTATCGGTAGCGTAGGTCTGCGCGTCCTCACTCGGGATCCATCCTTGGCAGTTGGAAGTAACTATTCGGATCTCGTAAATTTACCAACATCATCCGGGTTCTACATCTCTTCTTTATGATCTTTAGATGAATCATTTCTCTGGAAGAAGTGACAGGTTCCTTGAGAGCTATGCTGTAAAGCACGAAATCTGTACCATAGAAACGCTTTGTTTTAGAGAATATTCATCAGTCTGTGTGTTCGTTCAATCATAAATGAAGCAATCCGACTTCTATTTTTTGGTGTTCATATGAAATTAGGTGTTGACTGTCAGCTCACAGGAAGATGTCATCTCTTGTTCGTTTCTCCGCCATTGTCAATGTGTCACCCACGGTGCTTCTGCACACAATGAAGGATGACAATGTATGATTCCATTTGAAAAATGACAACGAGTTCCATCAAAGTTGCTGTGGCATGCAAGCTTTGTTCCTCAGCCAATCTGGGTATAATGGTCACTCAAGATATTAGCGCATGAGAAAATTATGGCACACCAATCGCGACGTCCTCAAGATGGTCGTCAAAATCTCCAAATTTGAGATGTAGTTTTTGTTGGCGAACAAGAGACATGACTTTGGCAGGCAGCGCGGGTGGCAACAACTGATAGGGTGACCCAGGCGTAAATGGTTTCAGGGACGTTGCAACGGACCGCCAGGTTGTATCAGGAACTGTGGTTGCCGTATAGGGCTGCGAACATATTGGTGAGTGAAACGTGGGATATCAGGAGCGGTAAGTTTGTAACGTACAATAAGAGCAGCGGATTCGGTGCCAATCTGGGATGCATCAAGCTTCGAGAACGGAGGGTAACGTGAGGAGCTCGATCTTGGACCTTCTCAGAAAAACCCAACTCACGACAAAAGCGACAGCTTTGTGGAAACCTCGTTTGATCCTCATTGCTATTTTTTCCCCGACAGGAAATAGTGAAGTATCTTCAGTTCGTTCACATGCTTGATAGTATCCTACAACCTGAAGACCTAGCGAGTTGGCATACTGTCCTGCCTAGTCCGGGTTTCCTCGTGTCAGTCGCAGCTCGGACTCCAGCACTAAGACAGGTATCCACCAGATCTAGTCCAATTTCCATCATTGGGCTCAAGCTCGTCCAGTGGTGCAGCAGTGGGATCGTATCTGTGGCCTCTACGCCTCCATCGGGTGTCTCTTTCCCAATGAGGACACCATTTACACGTTGATGAGGGTGTTTGGCAAGATGAAAGAAAATTTTGATGTATGCGGGCTCCGTAATGGTGTAATTCATAGCCATCTAAATTTTTAAGTTTGTTCGTTGATCTTAGTACAGAAAGTATAGTATCAATGGTGTTCTTACCCAACTCCAATATTTGTTTCTATTTACTCTTATCCTCACGACATTGAAGGATCAAGTTCAACACCTTCAGTAATGATAGATAAAGCCCACAAGGATAAGGAACAGGTATGGAATCATCTTTTTGCGAAAGGTCATGATCTTTATTTCATCTTATTTTCTAGGGAAATTTGGCTTTCAAGGCTGGAGATTATCCTGCTGCGATTGGTCATTACACAGAAGCTATTCTGAGAGATCGGAGTGACGCTACCTTCCCATTAAATCGAGCAGCAGCTTATTTGAAGCTAGGCAAGTGCGTTCTCGTAGGAATAAAGATGATTTTCTCTTCCAATACACGAGACTGATAGGTATCGTATTCTCCAGATACGAGGATGCTGAGAAAGACTGTAGCACTGTCCTCAGTCTAAATGTTCGAAATGTGAAAGCATATTTTCGAAGAGGACAAGCTCGCGTAGGCTTGGGCCATTTCATTGAGGCGCAGCGTGGCATGTTCATCTTCCTTAGCCTTTGCATCATACTAAGTCACTAACAGATTTTACGGAAGCGCTGAGATTAGAACCCGGCAACAAGACTGCCAAAGAAGAGTTGGAGAAAGTCGCAGAATCTATAGAAGTCGAGAAACAAAGAGTATGTCCGTGAATTGCGTTCATTCTGCATATCGTTGTGAAAATTCCTACATAGAAATCGGGTCAACGTGAAACCAATACATCCACTTTCTACCCTCAACCTGAGGTTCCGCCGAAACGTCGTCGGGTTCCAATAACCATAGTTGAAGCATCAGTACCTCCAGCCAGTGCTGAACAGTTAGGATCCATGACTTCGTCTTTCAATAAAGCTCAAACATTGACAACGATGCAACCACAATCACCATCTGCAAGGCTTCAAAGAGTATCCTCACATACTTTGCGACCTTCCTCCCCCCAAATACCCGATCCTGGGCCGAAATCAACTTCCAATGGCTTCCTCACCTCTGTCACTCCTGTCACCTCGTCTACCAGCAATCCCTCAACTTCTTTAGTTTCACCAGAGAAGCTGTCATCGCCTCCTGCTGCTCCTGGACCTTTGCCAAAAACCTCTGAGTCCTTGTCATCGTTTGTAGAAGCTAAGCAAGTGCGGCAGACAAAGGCGAGGAAAGTGGGTGGTGGGATTTTCCATGCGTCAGGGCACAGTACAATTTTCCCCACGGGAACGGGAATGGAAAAGGATGGTCCTCCGTCTACACCTCAATCTCAATCAACATCGTTAGATACTGCTGGCAGCAAGTTATCATCCTCGGCCTCAGCGAGTGAACTAGTCGCTGCGCCAGCTAATCTATCTCTCAATGAGGCTCCGATGACTTTGTTTGATTTGGTAAGAACATGGCGATCCATGCTCACAAGCATGGAGCGCTGGAAACTGTTTCAGGTGTGTAGGGTTTCCTTTTTTTTGTCACTTTGAACTGACCCTTATCTGGTATCTTCCAACAGACCATACCTCCCTCAACTATTCCCTCTTTATGCAACACTTTGCTAGAACCCCCTTTACTCAATTCAATACTCGAGGTTTTCTTGGTAGTTCTGACCTCTCTCCCGATCAAAGAAGACGAAGTTAAAATCAGGGGATACATGGAAAATTTAGTCCAAGTCCCGAGATTTTCGACTTTGATTTTGTTCTTGACCAACAGGGAAAAAGCCGTTGCAAAGGAGGTGTGGAGGAAATTGGGTGTACAAAGGAAAGCGCCTGGTGCTTGGAGCTCGCTTGGAGATCTGTGATCACTGTTGTCTGACCTTCCTTGTCGGGGAGATGGGGAGATAGGGCGTATGTTCTAGTCATAGAATTATAAGTTACATAATTTACTTTGAACATCGTATAGTGCATAAATAGATAGATGTACGGGGTTAAGCCTGCCGTTGACTGAGAGCAGGGTGTTTCACAAAGAAGCTCTTCCCGATCGCTGAAACACCTCGTGCATAAATGTGGTTTGTATAGACCAATTCGTCATAAATAATGGCAGGTACTTTTTCGTTCATCATCATTGATCCAGGATGTATTTTGACAATCTGAGCAAGTGATTGATAAGAATTTTTACAAGATTATACTGGGTGCGCTCACCGAATGTCCCATTGTCTGTTTATAGCTTCCATCCTGCTGTAAAAACGCCGAATTTCCAACGAGTCCATATCCAAGACTATTCAATACCAATTCCTCATTCTCTCCACATGAAACTTCTGGATCTAATTCGAGTTTTTTGCAAACATTGATCAATTGTTCTTTAATTTTCTTCGCCTCAATCAACGTCCTCTCATTGATGAAATGTTTCTTACACCATTCCCTTCTCTCACTTTTCGATGCTGAGCCACGCTGATAATGGGTAGAGATTTCGTCATAAGCGCGGACGGTGTTGAGTATTGTCATATGGTCTCCCGAGTAGTGTTTAAATTTGAGACGGGCGGAGGAGGCAGTTTCACGTTGGGAAGAATTGTCGAGGAAGAGTTTGGAAGAAGAAGAGAGGATGGATATAATTATGAGGACTTCGCTTGTGCAGCCTTGTGCCGTTGTTGATGAGGATGAAGAGGAGGCGGAGGCGAGGATGGAACGGGAGAAGTGGGGTTCGACAGGAAATAAAGCCATTTGATGGCCTAAAGGAGTAAGCCTTTGATCTTTGTCGATTGCGCCAAGGAGCCAAAGGGTCTTGAGCGCAGAGTGGACTGGAAGAAGGATTTTGAGATCGCCGTCTTTTAGGGAAAGGAACAGTCTTACTGGACTCGATCTCAGGCTTATCCATAAGATCCAGTTCTTCTATGTTTTGATCTATACATTTGAGTTGTAGGATGCTCGATGTGAGACTACATCGCAGGATTTCGGGTTCAGATGTGAGAGACATGGAGCTGAAGGCCTGTTCGGTGTAGAGGCGAAAGCATACGCCTTTACCCTGTTGATTCGTGAATTGTCGGTGGTTAGGATGAGGGAGAGATGGAGGTGAAGGTGGGACGAACTTCACGGCCTGCACGGCCTGCACGTTGCATTGCCGATGATTTAGTTATATCTCGTGTCAACAGTGTATCAAAGCCTACATCGGGCCTTCTAAGCAAAGTGTTTCGAGTTCATATGACAGGCTGAAACTCGCTCACCTCCACCAGAATCCCTGGCTAAATATTGTTTTTCTTTACATTTTCCCGTATCGATAACGTATTTGACTCCAGGTATTGTGATTGACGTCTCGGCGATATTAGTTGCCAATATACATTTCCGAGTGTTTGGAGGAACAGAGTCGAAGACCCTAGCGTTGGATACTTGAGATTGAGACGCATACATTGAGAGGACGAGAACATCCATTTTTTCTGCGGGAAGGTATTTGGAGAAGAAAGTTATAGATTTCTCGAGGGATTCAATGTCCTCTTGGCCTGTGAAATGAAATGAGTATGAGGAGAGGGCAGGAGAATCGAGGTGACGGGCCTGGAAGGAAAATGAGAACATCGCCTGGAGATTGGTCTAGGTGGACTTGGAAGAATGTTCGCATGGCTGCGTCTATGTAGTCGACTTGGCTTTCGACAGAGTGATATATTGTAACCGGATGCTGGCGACCTCTGACATAGATAATTTTGGCACTGTAGGAAGTGGTTGGTGTGGGGAAGCGAAGTTGAGCATAATGTACTTGCTTGTGGAAAAATTTACTGAATTTCTCAGCATCGAGTGTAGCACTCATGACTATGATTTTCAAGGGGATCATTTTATCCGCTCTTCCCTTGCCCTTTACATCCTCAGCGGCATTCCTTCGTTGTTGGATGCCTTTGAGATTTGCGAGTAAGAGATCCGTGCGTAAGGTGCGTTCGTGAGCTTCGTCAACGATGATAACGCTATATTTGAGGAGTAAGGGATCGGACATGAGTTCACGTACAATCATTCCATCAGTCATGTATTTGATCTGGGTTTGTGGGGTATATTTCTCATCGAAACGCACAGCATAGCCAACCAAAGAACCTAGTGGAACATTTTGTTCTTTGGATACACGGGCTGCGAGAGAGGTTGCGGCGACACGACGGGGTTGGGTTACGGCTATTGTGCCGTTCCTCGCTATGCCACTTTCAAGCAGATATTGGGGAACCTCTGAATCATGAATGAGGTGCTGAAAGAGAGTAAAAGGTCTGCTTACGGGTCGTTTTGCCTGAACCAGTTTCCCCTAGAAGAACTGTAATTTCATTCTTGCTAATTTCCTCGACGAGAGCATCACGGCCTGGCTCTAAGTAAGGAGGGGATTGATTGTAGTTCTATATTTAGACACCTACCCTTTGCAATGGGAAGCTGTTTTCGCTGCTCCTGCAGTTGTGAGTTGGCCGCTGAGCCCAGTCTAGATGTGGACCCTTCTCCTGCACTAGTAGACAGCAACGCTCGCTCGTACTTGAGTCTTTCGTTCTTGAGTGAATAACCATTCAGCATCCTGTGGTACGGTGCTGTGCCGTTCTGCGGAGGCTTTTCATCATCTGAGAGATCAACATATCGGAGTTTCTTAGGCAGGTGAGTGCCATTAGTGTCAACGTGAGGCTTAAGACCCTGCCTGAAGTCTGTGGTGCGGAGGTGCTTGCGTTTCTGAGGCACTGGCATGACATACAGGCAAATTGTCTGTAAGTTAACAGAAAAACCGCTGTCACGCATAACGTGTGATTCTCGCGTAAATTCCACTTCAATAATTGGTTTTGAACAGCTTGGTTTTGAACAGCATCTAGGTGTCCTCATGGACGATCACCGTCGCTGGTATCCTGCGGATCAGCACTGCTTAAACCAGGAACCTTTCCAACGTACTCAGCAGAACAGTCTCTATGGCACTGCGACAACTGATTCAGTGCACAATGCCCAAGGCCTTCTCGCTGTATACCCGATGGCTTCTGCTACACCGACAAATCATGGTATGCTCGTGAAAAAAAATAATTCTGGGCATTGAACTAACTTGAGGCTCAGCGATAAGACATATAAGCAATATGCACACCACTGCACCACCGCCAACATACGCTCAGCCAGATTATTATACCACACACAACTCGTATGCTCAGGAGAGCACACCACCCTATTCCGAGTATGATCACCAAATTCGATATCTGTCTGCACCTCAACAGCCAATGAATGATGGGGGATACTGGACATCTGCGAGGGACAATGCAGCCCGAATCTTGACGGATCAACAACCATCGTAAGCTCGGCTTTTGATGTACGTTCTTTACTGACTATATGCACTCAGTGCGTATCGGTATCCTTCCCAGCAGACTTGGAATCCACTGCGAGCACAAATTTCATCGTTTCAGACATCGCCCTTTGCACATCAGATTTTACAGCACGCAGCTCCAGTTACCAATGCCTATCCAACGCCTTCTCCGCCAGCAATGCAGACTTCTTCTTCCTCTCTTGCAAATGCACTTGGTACTCTTCCCCAACCTCTTCATCATTGGACAACACCTGTACCACCATCTCCTCTGCAGGAATCTTATCGGCCAGAAGAATCGAGGGCATTTTTCAACCACTTTTTGCAACAGAAAACTCGGGAAATGAATGCTGCAGTGCAAGTTCCTCCTTCGCTCTCACCTTCTCTCCCTCTCCGCAACCCGATTAAGTTTCAAGTTCCTCCCCAACTTCTGCCTCCTCAGCACATTGCTAGTCCGATTAAAACACCAAGTTCGAAGCTCGACATCGTTTCTCTCGTCAAAGTGGAGGTCCCCCCTGACTCGAGCCCCGACCCATTAGGTGTTATGGCCAACAGCTCTCCCGTTCCTGTCACGCCTAGAAAGCGAAAGCCAGTTGTCGAAATACAATCTCCTTCAGTCAAGCGCATGCAGATCACAAGAAGTGACCATGCTCAGGCTTCGCAGTATAAGCCTTCGCTTCCGTTGGTTCCAGTCACTCCGAGCTCAAAGTCAATCACTTCAGCGGGATCCGGGGAACTTACTCCCACACTTAAGCGCCCCGTGAATTTAGCTTACGTCGCTGTACCTTGCTCACCATGGTCGACGGATTATTCACAAAAGAATGACTTTCATACTCCCAATAATTCTTCGTGGAAAGAACAGAAGTCGATGATACAGGGTACACCAGACCTTGGTGGTTATGGGGAAAATGATTCTGCAAGTCCATTCAAATATCGAGAACCAATGGATTCAATCAAGGGCTCTGTTCGTCGAACTGGAGAGCGCGATGATCGTGGTAGGTTGGCATTCGCTTCGAAGTCAATCTTTCTGACGCCATCATTTAGCACCTCTTGAGAAATTCTTAAGCCTTGTTGAGGACATTTTCGAGGCTGAAGACACTTTGCCGTCTGAAGCAGGGGTTGGAGACTTGCCAGATTACTTCTCTTCTCTTTCTCTCGATTCCAACCAACCACAACTCCATTCCAGTCATATTCGCAAGCTCACAAAATATATTGATCAAATTACTCGTCCTAATCCACGACGTAATGCGACAGCAGGTGTCATGAACACTCCCCGAGTGCATGGCCGAATGGCAGAAGTTGAGACACAGGTTTTGTCGCGACTACTCAAGATTTTGGATCGCACAGTCAAAGCGGGAGAAGATTTAGATCCATTCCGTCACGTCATGCCACCACTTGGGTCCATTAAGAGTTCTCCCCGTAAAAAGTCAGGAAAGAACAAAAAAGCTGATGCGTCTTCCGAAACTCCAAGGCCTGATTCGGATGATTTACCCAACCAGACTGCGGATAGGAAGAGTGTTGAAGAAGAAGAGAGAGAACCTGAAGCGAAGCTGTTGGATGTAGATTATAGGAAGTTGACCCAAAATTTGAATGTTGCTAAAGAGAGTATTTTTGCAGCCGATTGTTGTATTGCTCTTCTTGGAAGTGATAGGCTGACCAAACAGGTAGGTTTGAATTTCTGGAACTATCTTGCAGCCCGTACACTAATGGAAATCTAAAGTTGTATTCTGAGGAACTGATTATTTCTTGTTTCAATGCTGTGAAGAATCAACTCACAAAAATCATCTACCCCTTCGTCGAAATGTCTTCTGGGGTGGCGTTTGAGGTCTGTGGGGGCAACCCGCTCCTGCGTTCTGTCGTCAAGGATAACTTTTCTACGGTAACAGAGCACCGAAAACAACTTAGTGAATTATTCCAAGCTCTCGCAAGCGTTCTTCCTCGTATCAATAACCTCGTCAGCGCTGAGAGCCTAGCAATGTCAGATTCTATCATCGTTTCGGCTGTATATATCGCTATTGGTCCATTCTTTGTTGTCGAGAGCGGTGAAGGAGAAGGAGGCGCAAAAGGAAGTAAGAAGGAGAAGGAGAAGGAGAATGTAGTGTTGAAGACGTTTGGGAAGAGTGCGATGAGGGGATTGAGATTAGATGCGTTGGCTTTAATTCGAAGTGTGAGTTCCTTCGAAATTTTAGTGATCAGCGTGTTTGCTCATGCTCGAGCACATTTCTTCCAAAAGATTTTCGCCAACCATGAGAATCAGCGGTCCTGGATTATTGAGGAGATTTTGACTTCGTTGATCAAACTCTCAGATACGAAGCAAAAAGCTGGTCAGTTCCGGTAAGTAATGTCATCACTTCTTTGGGACCATTCATTGATAATGAAGCGTTGTACGATAGGCTTCGTGATGGTCGATCAATACAAATTGTGTCGGTGTTGCTTTTGCAACTTGTGCAAACCTCGGCTCATGACATACGGTTGAAGGCAAGAAAGATCGAGAAGAATAGGCAAAACCAAAGAGCATTGAAGCGACAGGAGAGTTTTTCAGAAAATGGACAAGCACAAGAGTCGTTTCTGGACGAGAATGACCATGAGGTATTTCCCTTGTCTTACAAACAAGATATACGATTGAATGACGATACTCGCCCAGGAAATTGTCTTGTACAAGGGAGGTCTGGACGCAGCAATGCAAGCTGCCCGGACCATCATTAGCTTTCTGACAAAGCGCTCTGGCAAAGGCAAGACGACAAAAAATTCCAACGAGGCGGAGTATCGTGCTATTTTTGATAACTTGATCGGGGATTTACTTGCTGTGCTGTTTTGGCCGGAGTGGCCTGCAGCAAGTGTATTACTGACGATGATTTGCAAGTATATGGTACGTCTTTCTTGACTCGACTGCAAATACTCAATTACCCATGTCGACTGGTTGATAGATTAATGCATTGGACGACAAGCATACGCATAGTCAAATCGATTCGAATGCCGCAAAAACGATGGCATTAGATCATTTAGGTGTCATTGCTGCGAGGATCAGGACTGCTACCTTAAAATTCCAGACGAAGAATAATCAGGAAGTGAAAACCAAGTTTTTGGAGCCTATGGATGAGGTAAGTTTTTTCATGCTTAGTCCTGAAAGTGCTGACAGTAGGTGTTGTAGATTCTGAACAATCAGGATGTGAAGGCATTGGATCGGTTGCTTAAAACTCATCGGGATATTGCAACACACTTGGTAAAGAGGTCGTCGGAGGACCAGGCTTATGATGTTCGTGTCCGCTTGGTTGTTGTTGCTCTCTTTGTCCGTGTACTGACCCTTTCTGTTGGTTGTATTGCGTAGAGTGCGAGGGAGCTGTCGGCTGTGATGCTAGGACAAGAACTTGCTACTGCTTTGCAGCTGCTGCAAAGATGGGTCGAGAATCCTGAAGGGGACGATGATATCAATATCAAGGATACTGAGAAGCTGCAAGTGTTTGCGAAAAAAATACGAGGGGCACTGAGAGATGTGTGGAAGGATCCTCCAACTGATGTTTTCAACATTGGGTACGTTTGTCCTTTTTTATGTTTTCCCTCACAATATATGGAATATCTGTTCCAGATCACAAGAGGAAGCTGATAGGGTCGATCAATTGAGCGAAGAACTTGGTACACTGCAGAATATGCGAAGTTCATTCAACCCAATTTTGACTACGATTGTTGTGGCACTGAATGCGTCGGTCATCTTTATGAGGACAAAGGCGCTGAAAGCACTTGGGCAGATTGTTACGAGCGATCCTACTGTTTTGTCCTTGGTATTTCTTCACTTTGCTTGTGCTTGTTGCTGACTATAGTTACCGGTGGATTTAGTCTGTTGTTCGTCGTGGTATCGAGAGTCATCTTTTAGATAACTCGCCTGCCGTTCGGGACGCCGCTGTCGAGTTGATCGGAAAGTATATGATTGATTCACCGGAAGTTGCTGGGGACTATTATCAGAAGATTGCGGATCGCATAGCTGTAAGTGCATTGTTATCTACAATACCCCATGTTTTCTGATATTGGTGGGTTATGATTTTCACATGGTTTTCAGGATACCGGTCTTAGTGTTCGCAAACGTGTGATCAAGCTCTTGAAGTTGTTCTATACTGTCACCCAAGACACCCGTCGTAAAACCGATATCGCCATTCGAATGGTCTGTAGAATGATGGATGAAGATGATACTGTTAAAGAGCTAGCGACAAAAGCTATCGAGGAACTCTGGTTTCCTAATACCTCTCAATCATCTGCGACCAACACTCGGCATCGTTTGGGGACTGCAAATAACAACGGCCAATCGTCAATTAGTGACAGGAATGCAATTATGACCAAAGTTACGGTGATCATGGGTACTGCGGCTCAGTTCAAGGACCGACAATCACCCTTGGAGGACTTGTTGCATAAGATTATGGCTGAGAAGAGTGAGAATGGGAATGAGATTGCAGTATTGCGTGCGAAGTACGAGGAGATTTGTGGAACGTTGATTGATGGGCTGGTGGATGCTATGGATATGCCCGGTTTCGTGAGTTTTTTTCTCGACCAGGTCTATGATGCTCATGGCTGCGCGTAGACTGTAGTAAACTGTATCAGGACCATCTATTTGTTTACTTCTGCATATCCACCTGTACTCTCTGGAACGAACGCATCAACATTGTTACCCTACCTCAAAAATACGTCCTCTACGGTATGCGGTTTGATTCTTGCTCTCGGGAGAACCCTGGCCTTGACATTGATTGCAGATTGAGGAGTTAGCGACAACAGATTATTTGTTGAAGATCTTCCGGGTCTCAATACCACATATGCCAATGACCGCAGCCAAATTTGGACAGGACTTACAGCTGGCTTTACAGCCCATGATCATCAAGCCTTCTGGGAATGGCGGTGTTCAAATTTTGCAAGAAGCTGTTAGATGTATGTGTGCCGTGGTGCAACATCTGACGAGGGATTTCGGTCGTTTGGTCAATCTACTCAAGTCGTGTAACGGTACGTCTGAACACCTCTGCCTTGTGGGTTAGCGGATCGGTGAGCTGATGTTTATTTTGTAGTCCGTTTGCAGCAAAATATCAGCCGACCCACAACAAGCCAGTTGGAACCCAATGATGTAAGAACACTGCTTGTCGTGATTTACATTGTTGCCCTGCTCGGGGAGTATTGCAACTTTGACCGCTTGAGAACCGAGATCGAAGGTGCGTATGATCTCATCATCAGAACACAAGACTCACGTTGATATTGTGTTCGCGAAGACCTTGCCCAGGATCTCGATTCCATTTCCAAGGTGAGCCTATTTTCTTGTGTCTGAATTGTGTAGACTGAACAAGTATAGGACTCGATTATTGAACATATCTATGGCAACTTGCTGCAGTTGTATGAGAAGTATCCTGATCAAGCGATGATACGTGGTCGAATCCTTCAATGCCTCGGTATGTTCTTACCTGTCTCAGTTGATAAATTTGACTCTTTCAAGGTTTCCTATTTCGAGCCCAACCTACATTGATGACTGAACCACGCTCAGCTAGCATCATGGATGACATTTTCGCTTCACCTGAGGTGAACGAGAAGGGTCGTCTGCTCAAGATTATGCAGGAATTCTTGGTGTCGGAGTCTGAGAAACATCTAACACGACTCAAGGGTGAGTTATTGTAATTCATGTGTCTTATGCAAGTATCCATGATTTGGCAGAGACTTCTCAATTGAAATCAAATCAACAAAGCGACGTTAACATGGATGAGCTGGTTGGAAACACAGATGGCTTTGCCGATTCTGGGTAAGCCTGAGCCGCCGACAAATGGCCGCCTAGTTTTGACTCAAGTTTTTAGTGTGAGCTCCGCCGTTGTTCAGCGATACCTTGATCATGTGCTGGAGGCTGCACTCACACCTGACTCCCCCAATCAATCTGCTGCTGTTGATGTTTTGAGTTTTACCATTAAACAAGGCCTGGCTCATCCTCTTCAATCATTCCCAGTCATCATTGCTCTCGAAACTAGCCCTGTTACCGATCTGAGTCGTCGTGCTACTGCTTTACACACGATTCTGCAAGGAAAACATGCATCGTTGCTGAATACTCGGTATATTATCAGTGCGAGGGCATCTTTCGACTATCAAAAGAAAGCCGCCGGTGGCTTGGTACAGGGTTATCGTGTTGATCAAGCCCCTGTTGCTTTGTTACAACGGTGGTATTCGCTAGTGAGGGAGAAGCGTACGTCTCGTCAGGAGTTCCTCAGGGCTTTAGTAAAGGTATTCCAGGATAATCCGAGCTTTCAATCGTCACAGGTAGGTTCGGGCATGATCCTGTGTTTGTGTGTGCTTGTTGATTGGTACGATAGGATGATGTCGACTTTACTCGTTACATGGCTGAGAACTTCGCGTCCTTTGATTACAAGACCCATGAGGAGGTTGTCACGGTCATCCAGTGCCTCACTACAGTCCTGTCTACGACTGGTATGCAGCTGCTTGAAATGGTTTCGCCATCGCATTTACTACGTCAGCTTCATGAGCCATCACAACCTGCTCCGTCAGAATCTTCATCACGAACACCTCAGATCATCCCTGAAATCGTATGTTTTATTCTGCTCCCTGAGGTGAATAGAATGCTGAAAGGGTGTGGGAGAACGCAATGGATATTGTTACACCAACTACGTTACAAGTGACTCCAATTGTTCTTGCGGCTGTTGATGAAGATGGCATAGACAAGCTCCCCCTCATGCGAACAAGCGTGATTATCGCTATGGTGATGTTATTGAAGGCGCATCTCAAGTCACTCTATTCTCTGAGTGAAATGTATGTTACTTTTCCGTTACTTTTTCAGACCCTAGTTACCCCCAGCAGGAAAATCAATAAGGTGGATCTTCGCAAAAAGACTGCTGCTGGAGATAAAGCTGCAGTAAGACGCATTGATACCCCCATCTCATGGGCTCGCTTGCCATTTGCAACTTCTCCTATGTTGACCATGGAAGACATCAAACTACAAAAGACTAAAGTGAGCTCTTCCATGAACCTTGGATTTAAACTGATGTAGGCCTGCAGTTCCTTGATATCTGGAATGAAGATGGGGTCATTGCTGAACCTGATGAGGACTTTGCTTAAGTGCTTGCTACAGATCTTGTCAAGTTATCTCGCATCCTTGCTGCACACTCATTGTTGGCTTCTGTACTTAATTCGACTTCTTTAACTAACATTGTCATTTTAGAGTAATTGTAGACTGCACGAGGAGATTAATTTGAAAGAGATACCACTCTAGAGTATGTAATAAACCTAGTTTTGTATTGCTTGCTCTGTGACAGCTGGCTTTTCTGGACCCTTAGGCATCTCTCTAATGAGTTGTGTTGCAGGATCTGGATTGGGTTTGTCCTCAAATTTCCAGTCGAGTGTGGAGTTGGGTAAATCTCCGGATTCAATGATCTCTCAATTTGGGACCGGATTCTTTCCCCAAAACATATACCTTATTTCGAGTGCATTGAACCTTAATCACAAATTATCCCTATCTCTGCTCATTCGACTCAGTCCGGACTCGACTCGTGCCTGTAGCAATCACACTTCAATGACTCAATCTACAGTAAGCAACTTGTGAATGGACCATATGCATAGTAGAAGTAGTAGTTACTAGTTACTAGTAACTGTTGGAGAAGTACTCTCCTAGCCTGCATGCATAGATACATACATGAAGCTCTAATACATTTGATAAGTAGCTACCAGTTGTCCACACTGTACATGCTTGCTGTTTTGCTCCAGTTACAAACTTCATTCAACTTATATGTCATGGTATGCTCTGAACCTATATATTTTATTTTCAATTTTTTTCTTTTCTTTTCTTTTTCTTGATTTTATATTCCTTTTTCTTGTTAAATGTGGTTCTTACTTTAAGCAGAAGTCTGTGATTAGTTGCACAGAATAGAGCAGATCAATTATATGATACTTATCTAAGAACAGATTAAATTATCCAGATGTGAATCACTGAGACTTATTCATAGAGTTGTGACTGGATGTGGATGATATCATGAGAAGAAGTCTCTGTTACATTTCTTGTCTTATTGTTGTATACTCACTTCTGAGATATCTGTTTTTCAATCATGGATAAATCCCTTAGCAGTTCTAGATGTGATCTATATCCATTGTCATAGACTGACTTTTGAGACATCTGAGACATCTGTTTCCTGACTTCCAGTTATGACTCTGACCATACCTAGGTATACTTCCACATCTGTGCTTATTTGTATATAGATTAGCCTCTTATGTTTCATCTCCTGGCAACTTATTACCTAGACTCCTGGTTGTCCTATATCCTAAATAACATCTCCTTAGTTATCCCCTATACTATTATTTCCTAGCCACAGTTCTGACTACAGACTTAGTGTTTAAGACTAAGTAGATACTTTGTAGTATTCATTTAAGACTAAGTAGATATTTTGTAGTATTCAGTTTAGAAATTAACTAAGACCTGACTAAGTACTAACTAAGAATCTTTCACACTCATCCTCTCATTTCTCTGACTAAGCTAATAGTTAGTCCTCCCTAATACCTTATTATCCAAAATTACAACCACATGACAGACAGTAGGCACAATACATAAGTTGAGGCCAAGATCATTATCTGAGATCATATTGCTAATCCATGAATAAGCTTGAAAGCTTAATCTGTAACCCAAGTACTTTGCCCAATCTCATAAATAGCTGCATTTGTTCCCAAATAAGTTTTCATACTTGATCTAACCTTCTTTTTATATGACTGATTGCAGATATCCACTCAAAGCAAGTTTTGTCTATCTTGACAGCACTTTGACATTCATACACAACTCTGGTATAGATTGTGTTAACTTGTTATTCAGACTCTGGGTTGTTATATTACCTAGAGATTGTCACTATAATATTCCTTTGGACACAAGTTCTGACCATAGTACTTAGTATTTAAAATCAAGTAAATACTCTATATTTTCCTTAGTCTAATAATTGAATTCAAGCAATCCACTTTCTTTTACATTCTCTTAAAACTCTAATTCTGTTTGAAATTACAACTATATAATAAGTAGTTGGTATAACATATAGGTTAGGGCTAAGATTATCATTTGTTATTTTGGTCACAACTCTGCAGATAAGTATTAAGCTTAATCTACATCCCAGATAATTCTATCTATTCTTATATAAATTTCATACTTAATCTGTTCTTTTGTATAACTAATTGTGGACTTCTACACAAAGTGAGAACTGTGCTTAACAAAAGTTACTATTGAAGTTCCAGTCTTAAGCTATCCTAACTTGTAGTTGCTATAACATTATATATCTCTATAACCACTAGACTAATTCTTACAAATTAAATTGTACTAAAAAGTTGTTAAGTGTAGTTTTCACTTCAAGTGACAGTCTGTGGATATTATATAAAATAGGATATTAAGCATAGTTCTTGCTTTAAAGTCTGCAATTGCTACATAAAGTAGAACAGATTAAGTAAGGATAATTATCTATATGTAGATCAAGTACTAAGACTTATTTGAAATATTGTTATGATTTAAATATTAAATTTGGTGTGCAGAGAATTATCTGATAATCTTAAAGCTGTCTTTGATGACTCAGAAATGGTCCAGTATACTGTAGACAATTATAAATAACTAGGAGTGATAAAATATATCTACAGGGATTAGTACATGTGGTCATGTGATATACTAATTAAATCCCAGGATTAACTCTACATTGACTATAATCAGACTAAGAAGATTACTTTTAATATTAAGTCTAAAAAATAAGATAAAAGACAACTTTTGTATTGAGTAATATAAGAGAACTTGATGGAGTTTCTTTTCAAGCTAGTCTATCTTATATACTACAGACTGTGGTCTGTGTACATACTACAACTAACCTACTCTAAAGTCTATGTGCTTTTTATAAGGCCAACATGCTATTGTTATACCACATATGATATCACATCACACTTCATTGCCTGGGTCCAAAATAAAGAAAATAAAAGTAAAACTAAAGAAAAATAAATGAAAATGAAAAATAAAAGAAAAATAAAATAAAATAAGAACCAAGTCTATTATTTACAACTCTGACAAGAGTGGTGTAACTCAAATATGAGTAAAAATCCTTAAATTATGTTACACTAATTATATATTATTTAGTTATAATTTCAGAAAGTAAATAAGTAGATGAGAGTAAGAGAAGAGTAATTAGATCACTTGGATTCAATTACCAGACTAAGAAAAGTATACCTACTAGTCTTAAATACTAATTATTGTGGCTGGAACTGTAGTCAGAATAATAGTAGATAAGAGAATATCTAAAAGAATACTAGAGATAAACTTCAAAAATTATAATGACAAAGAGTCTAGAAAATGAGTTACTGGACAATGAAATATGAAGACATAATCTGTAACAGATCAAGTACAGTAACTTGTTCAGAAAGTAATGTAATCAGATGTTAACAACAATCTTAGCTTCAACTTATATATTATATTAACTATATATTATATGGTTATAATTTCAGAAGATAGAAAGAACAGATAGAAGTAATAAATTTACTCAGATATCTATGGTAGAAGATCACATCATGATATAACATCACCAGAACATATATTAAAGGTTCTAAAAGATTATTATATCATTAGACTTTAGAGTAGAAGTAGGAGTATTGTATACAAACCAAACACTAAATATATAAGTAGTAGCCAAATTTAACAGAACTTCTTATTGAGTTCTCTTGTCAAACCTATAATTATTAAAAACAGAGTAGCTATTAAACCAGTTACACTAAAAGTATATAATATTAAGCTTAGCTTTGACATGTAGCTGGTGCTATATATAACTGTATTTAAGAGTCATGCCACAGATCATAGTTATAGAGCCTTGATAGTCTTATGGAGGTTTTTAAAGGGCCCAGTAAACTCTGCTTTACAGAATATCTAATCTAATAGAGATATAGTAGCTAAGCAATTAATACTATCTCTGGCAACACTTCTAGCTACATTACACCTCCATACTGACAACTGTCCATTTAAAGAGAATAGTTTTACTGGGAGTCAAACTACCAACTGCTTACAAGCTTGATATTATATTAGAAACAGACTAGCCATATAACTAGTTATACTAAAAGTACACAATGTTAAACTTAACTTTGATATGTAGTCAGTGTTATATATGCACTTTATACTATATTATTGACAATCCACTTTTTCTCTTGTACTTTCTTGAACTCTGACTCTTTCTGAAATCATGAGCATGCAGCAAGTAGCTAGCAAAATATATAATTTGAGGCTAAGATCATTATCTGTAGTTCAGTTATATTAGCTTAATCTGTACTCTTGATAACTCATATTTACACTTTAGATAATTTCTATCCATTCTTAGATAAGTTTTACACTTGATCTACCTCTTCTTGTATGACTAACTATGGACTTTTGTTTGAAGTAAGAACTATGATTAATATTACCAGACTTCCTGATAACTATTGTCACATTCTGTCTTATATAGTTTTCATCTGCAATTCTTAGTCTTTGTTTTCTTGCTCATTTATTTTCATAGTATTCTCTTGCTAATCATCTATAACTTCTATATTAGAAATCTCTTTTACAGCTGTCTTATAGCTAAGCAAACATCTTGTTGGTTTTATAGCTAAACTTCCTTATCACTTAAGATAGCTAAATCTACAATTAGGAACTCTATTCTAATTACTCCACCAAGCTCTTTCAGATACCATTGGAATTTTACTACTGATATCTATAAATCTCAGCAATATTCTAGCTGATAATAATTTAAACTAGAAAGATACTCTGGTCTCTGAAGACTAACTTCTGTTACCATTACCAACACTTCTATTCTCTGCTAATTTGAGATCATGAAGGTCTTAACTATGCCAGTTAATAAATCTGTTGGTTGAGGTCCTTCATCAACTTGTAGATAACTTAGACAACAGGATATTTATATTCTGAACAATATCATTTACTTTGTAGGCCAAAGTCTGACTTCTAGACACAATTAGTGATACAAATCCAAATAAGTTAAATAACTTCTTGTTTCAGTGCTGTTTTTACTTTTATGCCAATCTAGTGTAATTTTCAATGGATATTATGAAAATCAACTTCACAATAACTTACTTCTAAAGTCAATTCATCAACAAACTCAACTCTATCAATATTTTGAGCTATCCAATTCTATTGATAAGGCTACCAATTTGCTGGATAATCTGTAGATAAAGCCTAGCAACAAAATTTCTACTTACAATGTGGAATTCATGAGATATGTCTCACAACTTGGCTGGAATAATAGTATTTTCTATTACCACTACTACCAAAGTTTTCTAAACTAGATATAAAACCCTATCTTAACTTGAAAATAAGGAAAATCTTTCTTATTTCAATCAATGTATTTGTTAGCAATAACTATTGATAACCAGTATTTGGAATATAACTTGACCAAGAATATGTCTGTGCCCAAAGAAAAGCTGTTAATATTTATATCTAGAAATAGAAGAAATTATAGACTTATCTTTTATTTCATTTTTCATTTTTTATTTCTTAAACTCCATAGCTATATCTACTTTTTGTCAATTATTCTTGTTGTAGACATGTAATAGATGTTTTCATTATTATACAAACATATATATACTTGAGCATTTATACTTAGTTTACAGCTAGAAGATATTAGAACTAGATTCTTTCTATCTCTAGTTCTAGATATATTCTTTGTATTGTTTCAATCTTTGTATACTTAGATTCTTTCCATCTCTAGTTCTAGTTGTTAAAGTTGAAGCCAGTAGACTTTACTTTTTTGTTCTTTCTCATTTTTATTTTATTTTATTATTATTTGGGACTTAGGATTAGAAATAAGTATGATATTACATGTGACTGTCACAATAGTCACACATGTCACAGTCATAGACATATAATCATATATTATATAGAAGAATATAAAAGGTTCTAGAACAATAATATTATATAATATGTTCACCACACATTTATCAGATATACAAAGCTTGGACACTAGCTTTTTCATTTAATATCCTTTTTCTTTTTCTTTTTCCTTTTTATATCTTTAGTTTGAGATCTAGGATTAGGGTTAGAGTAATATCATGATTATACTGTCACACATCAGTCACATCAAATGACACAGTCACAGTAATAGTTATATAGAACATAGTAGAAGGTTTGAGAATAATGATGTTATACAACATATATTGACCTTATGGCTGATATATGATCTTTAGAACAGACTAGAAATAGTAGAGTATGGACCATTAGTAGTTAGTATATATAAAGGTAGATACATTGTACTAAGGACTCCATTGAGTTCTCTTGTGTTAACTCTAATACAAGGTTCCTTTCTTTGATCAATCCTAAAGTCATTGAATTGTAACAACATTGATTTTATAGATAATATATGGCTTTTAGGATAGGTTAGATATAGTGTTACACAAACCACTAGCTTAATATATATAAGATAGATACTTTGTACTTGGAACTCTATTAAGTTTTCTTATATAAACTCTATACAGGATTCTTCTTTTGACTACTTAATAAGTCTTAAGTTTAAGTTTTGAGTTGTAACACTAGTAACTTCAATATATTTTTGTGTCTTGACAACTACTATATACTACTTTATTAGATTATAGGCTCTATCAACTCTACATCTAAGACTTTTCATTTTTCCAAACTGAATAGCATAAACTATCATGCTTGGGCCAACAATATAAAGATATTCTTATAGGCTTACTTCCTCTGACTTTTTATCACAGGTTTAGAAAATTGTTCTCTCAAACCATTCATATCTCTTTCTTTGACAGCAATGTTACACAACTCTTTTCTATTACTTTGGCTGAGTACAAAGAGTGAGTAAAGTTAAAGAAGGAGTATTTTACTTAGTTGAAATCTAATTCTGTGGCTATGAGTATAATGCATAGTGTTATTAAGTTCAGTCAGCAAAAATATATAGCAAGTTTAGCTGCTTCAAAAGATATATGAGATTGTTTTTATATAATCTATATTATTCAACATATTACTACTACTCAGAACTGTATACTAAGAAATGGAACAAGTAGACTACTATATTTGACCATATTAGTTCCTTTCTCTATTTCTGTTATCATATTACTGAATCTAGTTAGAAGTTGGATAACATAGTAGCAATCTTACTCTGAATATTACTACTATTAAATTTATAACTGTTCATGATTGTACTAAAAGAGATCATTATGTTGTGAAGACTAAGAAAAAGTAATTGGCTTTGTTTGCAAAATCAACAGCTACAGAAAATTTATCTAGTAAAGGTTTCAGAAAGAAAAAAAAGAAAAAGAAAAGCTTGCAGTGCATTCTGCTAATTCTTTATACCAGATATATCATAAAGAGCTATTGAGCCCCTGAGTGTCCTAAAAAGGACTAGATTAAGACTGAGTGTATCAAATCTAGTAGTTCCACAAATTTGGCCATTGATCATTGCCAGTCCTCTAAAGGCTATAAGATTAGAAAGATACTTATGGTATTTGCTAATACTTTTAGTAGAAGTGTTCTTTTTTTGGATTACACTGCAACCTTGCATATATTTTCTGACCAAAATTTATTTATTTCCTATTATGATCTCACAGATGATGAGTATATTACTGTTGGTGGTGAACATCATATTCTTGTCTTAGATATTGGTTCTGTTAAGATTACAGTTATTCTTCCACATAGTTCTTCCATTCTTATCTTTAACAATATTTTTTTCATTCCCTTGCTAGGTACCAATCTAATTAGTCTTGGTACTTTATAACATAGGGGTATATTTGTTTAGAGTTGGGAAAGAGGCCTAATCATCTCAAAAGGTGAGAAAGACTTATTCTTGACTGTTTTCTATAGCACTACTAGTATTCTCTATTAGATTCTATATGCCAATTTGGTTCAGAAGACTGCTTACTTGTCTCATGAATCTTTGAATATATACTTATAGCATTGTTGGATGGGACACTTAAGCTTCCAGATTATTGATTCCATGCTTTGCCAGTCTATTGTGAATGATTCTGATATCTTTGTACTTTAGAAATTTGATTACCTTTGTAGTAGATACACAAATGGAACATTTTACTGATTACTACTACCTGATGTGAGTACAAGTAGCTACTCTAAGATAGAGTTGCTCACTATGGATCTAACTAGTCTTATATTTGTTCTTACCTAGGATAAATATCTATATATACTTATTATTGTCAAAGTCAGCTACTGATATTCAATGGAGTGTTTGTTACATAATAAGAAGAAGGCTGAAGTTATGGTTTGTAATGTTGTGACCATGCTTGAGCACCAGTCTAATTTGAAAGCTCACTAGCTTCAAAGAATAACTGAAGAATATTCTCTAAGTATTTAGATATGAGAGAGTACTCTTAGAGTCAATACAAGTTGTTAGATAAGAGTTTTGAGTTCATTAATAGTACTATAGCTTATTTTTGTTAGTACAATGGAATTATTTATGAGACTACTATTTTCTGTCTTTCTAAGTAGAATGGTATTACCAAGTATAATTGTTGTTTTTTTTTTGAAATAGTACATTGGTTACTCTAGCCTACTAGTATTGAACTATACTACTGGAGTAAGGTATTTATATATGCTGTTCACATCTGTTGTATGTCTCTCATCTCTTGTTTAAAGAGATTAGTACTCTATGAGGCTTGGACTAGGCATAAGTCTGATATCTCCCATCTCTGAATTTTTTGGCTCTTTCAGATGGACTCATATGTCTAAGTAGGTATATCAGGGGAAGTTGGAGTTGCATACAGTGAAAGTTCACATATTTAGTTAGTAAATTGATGAAACTAAGGAGTGCCAGCTCTCAAGGATCTTGGAAATAACAAGTTGATTGTCTCTTAAAATATCTGTTTCTTTGAAGATATTTTTCAGTAAGCTTACAGTTGTTAATGTTAGTGCTTTATGGGGTTTTGCTGAAGTTTTTAACTGCTTTGTGAATAATACCATAGCTAGAGATAGTACTGTTGTTAATTCTAAGCCTATACTCAAGTCAAGTTCAGTACCAAGTTATATAGCTCTTAATATTCTTATGAACATTGTTAATGACAAAGTTCCTACTAATACCACTGCTATCAAACATTCTGTTACTCTTGGCTATGGTACTCTCAATTATGATTCTTTTTCTTCCTCTACTCTTTAAAAGCTCTCTAAGTAGTAATCTTTGTTAAGGAGAGATCTATTTACTTATAATTACAAGCTTGTTAATTGTTATCAGGACTATGAGTCTCTTACTATAACCAATGTAGTTTTCTTAAAGAAGAGGGTCAATGTTGTTTTTGTTGCTACCATATATAAGCCCTATATATACTAAGAGACTATTACAAAATAAACTACTTGCTTGTTTGTAATATTTGTATCTTGGGTGTACTCTCAGAGGTTTAGAAGTGATTCAGAAGTTCAATAATGTTGACAATAATGATGAAGATCAATACAAATGTCAATGATAATGAGAAATAAATGATAATAATTAATGTTGTTAAGTTTAAGGTTTAATTCTCAGATATAAAAGTATATATACAAAATAGTAATAGTCTGTATGCAAGCTGTTTCTATTATATAATCAAAACTCATACCTAGTAGGGCTGTTATCTGTCATAACAGATGTCAGGCTAATTTTAGAAGATAACTAATTATATCACTGTATTGATATGCTTGTATCTTTATAAATACTAATCTTTATATAGTGTATGATATATTATTAGAGACAGTTTGATGAGTGCTTTCTAACACAAGTTTGATCATGGGAATCCATTTAGTTGTTCCTAAGATAATAGCCAATAAAACTTAAATTACTAATAGTCTGATATCTTAGTAATCTGTTGTCATTTTTGTACATCCCATATATATGTGTATAGCTCACATTTGGGGCTTTCCAATACAACTTGGTTTATGAGAATCAGTCTACAAGTTGTGGAGATATAAGTTGAATAAAATTTGTAACAGAAGTCTTTCATTTGAAAAAATGCCATTGTATCTGAGTTTGCTTAGTTAGAAAAAGTAGATGTCTTTGGGTGAGTCAATGCATTATCTATTGGAAGATGTATTGTTTTGAAGAAGTTGGACAGTTATGAAAAACATGATAAGTTTAAGGTATGAATTGTTGCTAAAGGATTCTTATAGATTCTTAGAGAAGATTGTACAGAAACTTTCTCTTTTGTTATAAAGTTCACAACTCTCTGTGTTTTTCTTGCTCTTACTACTTATTTGGATTTTAATATCCATCAGATAGATATTGTTACCACTTACTTGCAAGAAGATCTCAATGAGAAGATTTATATAAAAATACCAGATAGTGTGGAAAAGTTAGATACTTGAGATTGTTATTGAAAATAGTGAAAAGCATTATATAGCTTGAAACAGGCTAAAAGACAATGGAAGAAGAGATTGTATAATGTTTTAATGAAGCTAAGTTTTATTCATGCATTTACTAATGACTGTTTGTACATCAAGCAGAAGAAAGAGAGAATTGTTCTTTTTGTTCTTGTCTATATTAATAATATAGCAGTCAGTTTATCATTCCATTCAAAACTGTACTTAGTAATAATTTTGAGATTACTGACCTTGGTAAACTCAAGTTCATGCTAAGAATCTTAGTTTTTTATGGTCACATAAACTATCTTATGTTTTTAATCAATTGGCATATATTTACCAAGTTCTTATTTGTTTTGGTATATAGAATGCCTTCTTTGTCTCAACTTCTCTTACTACAAAGTATAAGCTTTCTACTTCTCAATCTCCTCAAACTAAAGCTAAGAAACATGTATATAGAGATTATATAGGTGATGTTCATTATCTTTCTCTTATTGGTTCTCTTCTTTTTATAACATAGACTTGTTCAAATATTCAGTTTGTAGTTAGTTTAGTGGCTCAATTTGGTAAAAACTGTGATATTGCATACTTAGAAGCTACAAAGTGCATTCTGTACTACTTCAAGAATATAGCAGACTTGAATCTAGTGTTAGAATAGCATAAGAAGGATAGCTTTAACTTGGTTGGTTAAACTGACTCAGATTAAGCTTAGAATCTAGATGATTGAAGATCTGTTAGAGATTTTATTATAAATAGCTTCATATCATGGTATTCTAAGAAGTAACCAACTATAACCACTTTTTCTATTGAAGCCAAGTATATTATATTTACAAATGCTATGGAGGAAGCTGTCTAGCTTCAGACATTGTTGAGAGAGCTTAACTTTACTCAGACTACAGCTACTATCATCCATACTGATAATTAGGGCTGTATAGCTCTTGCTTATAATTCTGTTGCCCACTCTCATACTAAATATATTTATGAAGTCTCTTTTTTGTAACACTTTTATAAAATTTTGTGCATATCTAGGTGTTTTACCTACTCTCTAACATCTCATTGAGTAGGAGTGTTAAAAAATGAGCATTCAGCTTAATGTTCATATGCTATCTTCATGTAGACTTATTTTTCATTTCCTTGAACTCCATAACTATATTTACTCTTTGTTATCATTCTTGTTGTAGATATATGATAGGTGTTTTTATTACTACACAAATATATATATACTCAAGTATTTGTACTTAACCTATAGCTAGGAAATACTAGAACCAGATTCTTTTCTTCTCTAGTTCTAGGTATGTTCTTCATATTATTTCAATTTTGTATACTGTTAGATGTAGTTCACACCTTGTTATCCAATATTTGATAAAATCTCTCAGAAGTCCAAATAAGTTACTATATATTATCTAAAAAAGCAGAAGACAGGTTGGAACAACTTTTGGCTTCAGCTTATATACTGTATTTCTATGAGTTATACTGGTCATATATTTTAAAAGAGGACTTGGTGAACTTAGAGAATTGAGACTACTAGAAGGTGGCAAGATATGTTATTGCTAACACTAGAAATTAGTGCTAGTTTTGGTTGATTTTCAGGATAAGGCTAATATAGTGTAAACTACTGGTTTATATACTAAATATTTTACCTAGGATAGTTATCTAGTATAGAGACTGCTAAGTGAGTTATTCTAGTTACTAGTAATTCTTGGATATCAGGGAATGAAGGTTCATGGAGTTAGCAAGGGTCCAGTAAAGACATTTGAGATAGAATAGAGAGATGTGATCTGTACTAGAAAAAGTCAGGGGTACAGATGAGAGAAGAGACATTATTCATAGGTTGGAATGGATGTGGCCAGATCAGGATGTGATATTAAGGCCAAGTAGGTACTCTGTACTTTCCTTAGTCTGATAATCAAATTCTAGCAATCCACTTCTTCCCTTGCATAATTTTGAACTCTGACTCCATCTGAAACTATAATTATATAACAAATAACATATAAGTTGGAGCTAAAGTTGTTGTCTATAGTTTGGTTGCAACTTCTATGAATAAGTATTGAGCTTGATTTGCATCCTAGATAACTCACATTCATACTTTGGATAACTTCTATACTTGATCTATTTTCCCTTATATGACTAACCATAGACTTCCACTTGAAGCAAGAACCACACTTAACACAACTTCAACTCTGCCTGAAACTGAAACTGTGACAAGTAGTTGGCACAATATTGAGGCCCAGATTGTTGTCCATTATCAGTTGCAACTCTACAGATAAGCTTGATACACATCTAGATAATCCATATTCATTCTTGGATAAGTTCCATACTTGATCTGCTCTTCCATGCAATAACTGTGAACTTTCACTTGAAGTGAGAACCATACTTTAACAAAAGGAGACAATACCAAGTGCTAAATCAAATAAATGCCTATTTTATTTGGTTTACATCTCTGGGCCATACTAGCACTTGAATCAATACTTTATACATCAATTATCTTGAATCACTGTATAAGGAAATCAAGTAGTTTTCATGATTTGATATAAGGGTCTCACACATCTATTGAGTGCTTCTAGCCTTCCTACAACAGCATACATCAGAGAGGCAAGGAGTCAGCACAAATCAATGAAGATAAGAATGATAGGCTGAATACAAAAGTTGGCAAACAAGGCTGCTTGATGGCATGGGATGTAGGTGTCCCTGTATCATGGTGATGGAATAATGGTGACCACTGTAGAGAAAACTAATTGTGTATTGTTTGGATTTGGCGCCGAGAAAGTGCTTGGAACAGACTGATGATTGTGGTCCGCGCCAGACGAACTCATTCTGAACCCCAAGCGTGTCCTTTTCCACCAGTCCTGCTCAGGCATCTTACCTCTCCTTTCCTTTAATACTCCCAGACTCCTGTTCACACTGCACGCGATGCATTCTCGAGCGACATCAAGCTCAAGTTCAAAGACGACTACCAAGGCACTTAATGACTACGTCCGCATCATATATTCTGAGTGCAGTATGTCCCACTCATGCAGCCGCTCTCTAGCAACTCGGTGATTCTCTTGGCAAGGGCGCTTTTGGCCAAGTTTATCGTACGGGTAATTCATTTCATCCAGGCGACACAAGCAATGATGATGGAATACAGGTGCTCTGAATTGGGCCACAGGAGAGACAGTTGCAGTGAAAGAGATCCAACTGAGCAACATACCAAAGGCCGAGCTTGGCGAGATCATGGTGTGCACTTTAGTGATCAGTTAGATAGATATTCACTGATCGCAGCTGTTAAGAGTGAGATCGACCTCTTGAAAAATCTCAATGTGAGGACCATATTAACAGAGGTGTTGAATGTCTGTGTTAAGATCTACTAGCATGAAAACATAGTCAAGTACAAAGGGTTCGTCAAGACGAGGGAGTATCTGTACATAATCCTGGAGTGCGCACCTTATGATCACAACTAAATTCGTTAATGACGCTTCATTAGATTCTGCGAGAACGGTTCCCTACATAACATCATCAAGAAGTTTGGCAAATTTCCCGAGAATCTCGTAGCCGTATACATTTCGCAAGTCTTGGAAGGATTGGTCTACCTCCATGACCAGGGCGTCATCCACCGCGACATCAAAGGTGCAAACATCTTAACAAACAAGGATGGTACCGTCAAACTGGCTGATTTTGGGGTTGCCAGCAATGTAACTGCAGGGGCAGCCAATGCTGCCGTAGTCGGAAGCCCATACTGGAGTTTGTGTCACAAAGCATCTCTACTTTCTGCTGACTGATAGATCTATAGTGGCTCCGGAGGTTATTGAGCAATCAGGGGCAACGACAGCTTCCGACATTTGGTAACATTGATTGTACTATCCGTTCCTTAGGGTAATAACTCAATCCACAGGAGCGTTGGATGCCTTGTCATTGAACTATTAGAAGGGCACCCTCCATACCATGACCTTGATCCCATGCCCGCTCTCTTCCGCATCGTTCAAGACGACTGCCCTCCAATACCAGATGGAGCATCACCTATTGTCAAAGACTTTCTATATCAATGTTTCCAGAAGGATAGCAATCTTCGAATCTCCGCAAAGAAGCTACTTAAACACCCGTGGATGATATCAGCACGCAAACAGCTAGTAGATGGAAAACCCAGGGCTGGTGGTGATGCGGAATCTAGCGCTGGATCCGAAGGTACAAAGAGGCCCGGCAATTATAACTTTGATGAAGCGTTAGCCAAAGTTCAGGAATGGAACGAAGCATTGAAGTGTATGTCTAGTTTTTCATCTGCCTTCCCCGAGCTCGAGTACGGTACATTGGCAAACTAAACGACTATGGACAGCTCCCCCCCGTCATTTGAAAAATTCTCCGCGTTACACTCGATCTGCATCGCCATTGCAGCGTCATTCGGAGCTTCCTCTTTCCTCATCTCTATCTGGACATTCTACAGGGCCTTCTGCGCGAAAATTTGTAGCAGGCTCCAGCACTAAACAGCCTTTGACCATGGGAGGTCTGGGCCTAGTGGAGAAGATCCAACCGCTTTCATTCCAGCTACAAGCGCCGGAGCAACAAACGGATAATTGGGATGATGACTTCGAGGGGGGTATCTCGTTTACGAAACTACAAGGTACGTTCCTTGAGCATCCACTGTTCTGAATACCGAGGTCTTGCTCCTATGCTAGAGCTGGATCGTGCATCTCTTGATGAAGACAAGAAGGACAAGGGACTAGATAGGGAAGACAAGACTGAAGATCTCAACGCTCAAACTATCAAACCGAAGAAAAGCCCTGGAGTGCGATCTGCACCTTTAGCTGCCCCTCTTTCTGAAGAGCTTTCACCAGCTGTCGAGGACTATTCAGATCTCGCTCCTGAAGAAGACGAACAAAGGTTACGAGAAAAAGTAGCTGACTTCAAGGTAAACTTGGCGCCTTCCATATCATATCGGGGAAGACACACTCTCATCGCTTTGTTAGATGAAAAATTCGGTCAGGAAAGGCCTCTTTCACCCAGACGACATCAAAACTGTCGGTATTACAGCCCCCCCTGGGCCGTTCTCTGCTCCTTTGCCCGGTTTGTCTCGAAAATCGTCGCGCCCGAGCTTGGGATCAGCCATCAATGGAAATATGAGTAATCACCGTTCGACAGGTTCCAGCGGTGGCGGATCTGTGGGACGGGCAGACGCGAAGGAGACTTGGGGCAATGCATTGAATAGTGATTTGGAGAAGTTTGACAAGTATGCGGAAGAGGATGATGAAGATTATGAGGATGTGTTTGGAAAACCTAATGGGGCGAGTAAGTATTCAATTAGAGTGCTGTTGTAGCAATGACTGATGGGTTTATCTTTTTTGTTCGTGTGCAGATGTTGAACCGTCCATGCAGAGTCTGAAGTTGAATACATGGTTATCGAATAAATCTTGGGTCAGTGTAAATCACAATATTCTTTAGGGTCATTAATAATTATTTGGGTTTTACATAGCACGAGGTGGATGATTCGGATGAGGAAGATCCTTTCGCCGAGGTAGCTCATCTCACTTCTAATGCAATATTGATTATCTCTCACTCCTTTAGATCGACGAAGGATTCTCCGAAGAGGATCTTGAATCTAATCTCCAACGCGACAAATATGCTCGACTATGTACTGCTGTCACTCAGCTCATCGATGAGCTCACGCCCTCCGCGTCAGAGTTCCAGCTTCAGAATGCATGTAATCAGATCGTAAGCCCCTGTTTTGTAGTTCACGGTGCTTCGAACTAATAGTTAAACTCAGATTGAGATCATGGAAGAGAGTCCGGAGACACAGGGTCAGCTTGTTTCATCACATGGTATGCTTGCGATTTTGGAGGTGTTGGAAGCGAGGAAGCATAGAGATGTTACAATGAAGTTATTGCAGATTGTCAATTTGGTGGGTATTGTACTAATTGTGATGGTTTACTGAACGAAAAGCAAGCTCGTGACATCCAATATAGGGTTTCTTGAGAGTTTCTGCTTGATCGGGTAGGTCGCCTTTTGGTCAATGCGAGTTTGAGGTTAAGCTTAGTTATCAGTGGTATTCCAGTGATGATGGGTGGGTATGCGCCGTGGCTCGCGGAATGTGCTCTAATATAGGTTTTAGAGTTTACCTCCAAGAAATACCCCTCGAACTGTCGACTGGAAGCTTCAAATTTCATTCGACTGCTCTGTCATGCATCCGTTCTCACACTACAAATGTTCATCTCGTGAGTGTATTGGTGTTCCCTGATCCAGCATGTCTCACATTCCTCGCAGCTGTCGTGGCCTCAAGGTTCTTGTTGATCTTCTAGATGAAGACTACACTGAACAAGAAGAACTCGTCGTCCATGCACTCGATGGAATTATTAGTGTCTTCGAATTACAAAGTCCGACTAACAAGAACGATTTCTGCCGTATGTTCATCCGTGAGGGCTTATTGGACCCTCTCTCCCTGGCGCTGTTGAATGTGATGGCAATAAGAGGAGACTCAACCCTGGAGACCAAAATGAAGATTATCCAGACCCTCTTAATATTTTGTCAGGTTTCACAGTCAGATGTGCATGTCAAGAATGCGCTGGGAACGAGACAGGTCATTCGGCGTAAGCAGAGTTGTTCAGATTGGAGATGGATGGTTATACCCTATTCATCGTCATAAAACAGGTCTCCTACGAGCGTGCGAGCTTCTCGAACCCGAATGTCTCGTCCATATGCTCAAAGCCATCAAACACTTGAGTATGAATGCTACAGTTCTCGAAGTTCTCCAGAACGCCAACGTTATTGAAATCCTCGTTCGCATACTTGAAGAACACTCCTCCGGTCCTCATTCTGCTGAAATGTCCAATCATATTTTTCAGACATGTTTTAATCTTTGTAGATTGAATAAGATCCGACAAGAAGAAGCTGCTCAAGCTGGAATAATACCGTGTTTAAAGAGGGTCATTGAGACGAGTTCTCCACTGAAGCAGTTTGCTCTACCGATACTTTGTGATCTTGCTGCTGCAGGGAAGAGTTGTAGGAACTTGCTGTGGCAGAATGATGGGTTGAAAATGTACTTGAGGTTATTGGATGATCCTTATTTCCAGGTCAGCGCTTTGGAAGCCATTTTGTCCTGGTGGGTTTTCTCTGTATGTTTGATTCTCTTTGATTTTTAAGCATCGATATAGGTTGCAAGATGAGACGGCTCGTATTGAAGACCAGCTCCTCCTCCCTTCCTCCCTTGAAGCCCTGACATCCTGTTTCGTCCACTCCAAAGCAAACTCTTTCGAAAACCTCCTCGACCCCTTCCTTAAACTTACGCGCATTTCCACTCCCCTCATCCTCGCCATAGCAAAATCTTCGTTCTTTTTCAAACGCATTGTTGAGCGTCTTACCAACGCTCATTCTCACCCTCTTAACAACCCTAATAATCATACTGGAGGAGGAGGAGGAGGGAAAGCTCTTGTTAGACTTAATCTGTTGAAGTTGCTGAGAAGTGTTGTGGAAGTCCACCCGAATAGGGTAATATTGGTAGAGAAGTATGAGCTGTTGGACGTTGTGGAAAGGTTGAGTAAGACGGATGGAGCGGTGCTTGTGAGAGAGTTGGCAAGGGAGATCGTGCCGACACTCAGACCAGTTTTGATGAGGCCTTCTATCTTTCCCGCAGTTGGTGGTGCTTCTGGTTCAAGCAGTGCTGGCACAGATGTGCCGACGCCTGCGGTGCATAAATTGAAAATGAAATCGGAGAGCATAGATAGAAATATACGTGGTTCACCATTCACCCCTCCTATTCAAGGCGACAGCGGCTCGGGCATTGAAGATCGAAGAGATCAAGAAAGGGAGACAGAATTTCATAGTCTCCGTGGAGAACCATCAAGAGAAAAGGTCTTTACAAGAGAGACTTCGCCTAGCCTACGAACATCTATTTCATCCAATGGAGGAGTCTTGCCAAAACTCAAACTTCGAGGAAACCAAGATGGCAAGCCAAATAGAGAACCCTATCATCGCAGTGCAGACGAGGATGGTGGTATCAACAGAACAGAGCTAAGAGAAAGGGAAAGAGTATCGCTAGTTTCGAGGAAGATCAGGAGAGCTGCTTCGGAAGCTTCTTCACCACTGCAGTCGTCTTCTTCTGCTTCTCGACTTCAGGCAACGAATACGATTAGCAAATGCAGGGGGAGCATCGATCCAAAGGAAGGAAAGAGATCGGTTTCGGGGATAGGAATGAGGCTAGGGACATTTACTTTTGAGAAGGACCCAAACGATGGCGGGGCAACCCCGCCAAGTTCAGCTGCATCTTCTATGCAGGCAACGGAGTTGGCAGGAGCAGGCATGGATTCATTTGATTCTTCGTTCGGTTCGTTTCCATTTTCTGCGTCGCGGTTCAAGTCGCGTATACCAAGACAGAAACTGAATGATGTTGCAGCGTGGCTGGAGAGAAATGATGGACTTGAGATGGATTAAACTCTGCATTTCTTGAATTGGCACGAATATTGGCAATCTTGTATAATCACAATCTATTTTATAGACACTCGTCTATTCTTCTTTACTCTTTTGGTGATTCCCGCTTTTCCTTTGGTTTCTTTTTGAATAGGATCCGTGCCTTTCGGTGCAGGGTGCCCAGGCCTGAATTTTAATATAAAAGAATTTATGGATTCAAGATTCTGCTTGCGACGTAGACTGTAGCCGTGAATGTTGCCGTGAATGTTGAATCAGAAACCATGCAAGTGAAAAAGGAGGTGGGAACTCCATCAGCAAAATGACAAATTCTAAGTGTTTCTCAAGTAGCTTTAAGTACCATCATTGCCCACAAGTAGCTAGCCACATTAGGAAGTGCTTAGATCTCAGTGAATATGCAATTTGATAAAATCGGAGCGCAGGTGATGAATAAAAGAGCCTAGCAACCTTAGGAGTCACTCTAATGACTTAGGAATCACACAATGAACTGTGGACAACTGCAAATGACTAGGAGCCCTACAGGGAGTAGTAGATGCAATCATGTGATGTATTACCTGAAATTAAGTCCATACCAACTATGATAAGACTGAGAAGATTACTCCTAACACAATTGACCAGGAATAATTCTTGTCTTATCCAGTTCACTTTATATTGTTATGAAAAACTCCAGTAATTGAAACAGTAAGATCTATTAGTAACTAGACCAAGACTAGGGAAATCATAGCTACTATAACCTACTATATTGTCATCAACTGTTATAGACCTGTTGTAACGACCTTAAGCTAAAGCTCAGGTTGCAACTAAGGCAAAGACTTGAGAGGAGTTTAAGGGATTTATAGCAAGTGGTAAAGCATACAGATACAGGTATCTAGCTA
>Ga0157368_1000093_pt1 | contig 39094 bp, 48 predicted proteins | sample AttbisABBM3_FD_113146 | JGI IMG/M metagenome (GOLD analysis project Ga0157368, IMG submission 113146) | Fungus gardens microbial communities from leaf cutter ant in Botucatu, State of São Paulo, Brazil - Atta bisphaerica ABBM3 | ecosystem: Host-associated > Fungi > Mycelium > Unclassified ... | reverse complement strand
TTTAGGCTGGGCTTTCCAAAATGTGAATATCAACAATTGCCAGGTATGTACTTGACATTTGCTCGACCCCCTATGAATGATTGAATAGTCTAACATAGGTTGGCTTCGACATCACAAGCGGCGCAACCTCAGTTTCACAACAAACAACGGGTGCAGAAGCAATCATTGACGCTACTGTGGTAGACACACCTATATTCGTTCGCAACTCTGAGCCCAGCAATGGCAGGCTTGCTGGGTCGCTTGTGATAAACAATGCGAAACTCACTAACGTTCCCACTGCCGTCGGCGTGGCTAATGGCGCTGTCATCTTAGCGGGTGGCACGACCACAATTCAAAGTTGGGGTCAAGGTAATATCTTCAGTGGCACAGATGGTTCTGGAAGATTCGTTCAAAGCGACATTGTCAATGCAAATAAACCTTCTGTGCTGTTGGATGAAAGTGGCAGCATTTTCGGGAAAACTCACCCTCAATATGTGGAATATGCTGTCGATCAGTTTGTGAGTGTGAAAGACAATGGTGCCAGAGGCGATGGAAACACAGATGATACCGATGCATTGAAAGCAATCTTCAACGAGGTGAATCTGTCGATTTGTCAGCTCAATCTCTCTGATTCATTTCTCTTTCTGATCTAGTTCGCGGGCTGTAAAATTATATTCTTTGATGCAGGGACATACGTTGTTTCCTCGACCCTAACCATCCCCGCTGGAACACAGATTGTCGGTGAAGCGTGGTCTGTAATCGCTGGGAAGGGGTCCAATTTCCAGGACATCAACAACCCTCAACCAGTAGTTCAGGTTGGCGCGAGCGGCTCACAAGGCTTGGTCGAGATCACTGACATGTTGTTCACGACCATTGGCTCCAGTGCGTTCTCTTCACTGCTATATCCTACTTTTTGAATCGAACCTTCTATAGCCCCTGGCGCGATTGTCGTGGAGTGGAATGTGAGGCAACCCAATGACCAAAATGGCGGTGCTGGCATGTGGGATTCTCATATCAGGTTTGTGGGCATCTGTCAACCTTCCCGGTACTCCTTGTGAATGGGAATGGTCTGTAGGCTAGGTGGTGCCGCTGGTACAAACCTTCAAGATGGACAATGCCCAAACTCTGGAGCTGGTGGAACAACCAACTGTTTTGCTGCTTTCCTTGCTCTCCATTTAACGTCCCAGTCAACTGCATATCTTGAAGTGAGTCTCGGGTAGATGTCTCTGAGTATTGGTTATTGATACGTTGTAGGGGACCTGGGTCTGGTTAGCTGATCATGATCTCGACGGTAACTCACAAATATCCATCTTTTCTGGCAGAGGCATTCTCTCCGAGTCCCAAGGACCTGTCTGGATGGTTGGCACTGGTATGTGTTCCTTGCATTTCTGGGAGATCATGCTGATTCTACCTACTCTACCTTCATGTATTATATCTGACCGTGTGGTCGCGATGATCAGCTTGTAAGTTGGTTTGCCCGCATTTTGAAGCTTGTTGCTGACCGCTGCACCCTCACTGTAGCCGAGCATCACATCATGTATCAGTATTCCTTGGTAAACGCAAAGAACCATTGGATGGGTTTGATTCAGACAGAGACGGTTAGTATTCCTTGCCTTTGCGGAAACCTGTCGTTTGGAATCTGATAGTTTCGTGACTTAAGCCGTACTTCCAACCTGATCCTGCACCACCAGCTCCTTTTACTGTCAATTCGGCCTTTCATGATCCGAGCTTCGATGGCATTTTAGCGTCTTGGGGTTTAAAGGTTGTTGATTCTACGGATATTGTCATCTTTGGTAAGTGATTCTGCTGGAATTCCGAGGGGGGCCACTCACCATCTTGAGTAGGAGCAGGCTTGTACAGCTTCTTCCAGGTCAGTTCCAGACACACTCATTGTTCTATCCATAGTTTAATTATTTTGTTAGAACTATGATCAAACCTGTGTTTCGTCCGTTAACTGTCAAAACCAAATCATGGATATCGACTCAACGTCTTCCATTACGATATACAGCCTCTCGACTGTGGGAAGTATCTTTCAACTGAGTGTGGACGAAGTTGGAATTATCAATCAATCTGGAAATGTTAATGGATTAGCATCGACTGCCACTCTTTGGAGTCGCGCTGCTTCTCTGGAGCTCCAGGAAAATAATCAGGTACCAATGATCCATAAGATGTTCTGAGCTGTGCCTCGCTTGGAGTTCTACCTATATCGATATCTTGTTTTTGTCCTGGAATTATTGTCAGTCTATATGAGAACACGTCAACAAACCATAGCAACGCGGTCGCGAAACACGTTGATTTATACGGAGATTACGTATGGCGCAATAAAAATGACTCGTAGTTGCATTCAAACCATGCCTACCACGACTACCGCCACAGTCAAGGTCAAACGTACATATGGCTCTCGTCATCATACGAATACCTCTTGCATTTCTTCCTCGAAAGAACCAGCCTCTCATGAGGTACAGGTTGGCCGAAAACGACCGTTATCATCTAGCCTGTACAGTAATATTCCTACACCGATCAAACGGGCGAAATGCTCTGTCAAACTCAATTCTAAACAAACCAAATCATCGACGAGACAGAATCCAAAAAAGATATTAACCCAACTCCACTTCGCTATCGACCGAACGATCCTTTGGACATGTCCATTGTGTGACTTGTCGTATACAAAGGGAGCAGTAGAAGATGAGCATTTACATCGATCGCATTGTGCCAGAGTACAGAGAGGTATGGAATGGGGAAAGGAAGAAGAGCGGGAGAGTGTCAAAGTTGGAGTTGTCGAGATTGCAAAGCAAGTTCAAATTGCAGGAGGGAAATGTGGAAGAATCATTTCATGTCCTGCAGAATGTGTAGGTAAAATTGGATCCAAGGTTCGTAACATCGGATATATATTGTTACAACCAACATAGATACAAATCTTGATGATGATGATTTTACAGATATCTGCATTGTTACAAACCATTGATTTGTCCTTATCGTCACCACCACTTGGACAGGAGTGTCTCCGAAACTCCAAAGTCTATCTCTTTCTGCTTGCACACTCTACACTTGCTTCAAGTTGCAACCGGGAGAAGATTGTCGGATGTATAGTGGCGCAGCGCATTACAACAGCCATGGCGATAGCATCGACCGAACCGGTCAATACCGACAGCGGGAGTGGTGATGATGATGACAAAGGTGGGAAAGCCAATGGCGGAAATAGAGGAGGACAAGATCTAGTCACAGTTGACAGTGGAACTGGGCTTTTCTGCCACCCGGAGCCTTTGCCGACACCCATGGGGATTCCGAGACTTTTTGTGTCGTACGCCCATCGCAGACAAGGCATTGCCAGTGCCCTGCTTGATGCAGCGGCAGCGACCTTTATCCGTGGATGCCCGATTGATCCGAAACTTGGCCAGGTGGCGTTTACACAGCCGACGGGAGATGGGAAGGCGGTGATGCTGAAGTGGGGGGGGAGAAGTATGAGAATCTATGAAGAGTGAGAAAGCGAGTCATCTTGCTGAGAGAGATTTAGGATGTATTTTCGAATTCGAATTCATGACTTTAGTCGTCCAATTCTGTGTCACTCGTGGGATTTGAGAACCACAGAGCGAGTGCGAGACGCGTGAGGCATATCAGGAAGCAGGCCAAGACGAAACACAGGGTGATGACAAGGAAAAAGTCTCGAGCTGTGAAGAAATGTAAGAGAATGAGTGCGGAGCGGAATGAATCAACTGACAGAGGCGCCTTTCATGGAGCACGTTTTTCCTTGTCCTGGTGGATGGTCGGGTATTTGTTCTTGCCCGGGTCTTTGTTTTTCTGCTGCCTGGAAGGTTGCTGGTACGGTGGCCTGGTGTGCCCTGGGCCTGTTTCCATTGAGTATGGCCAAGGTTCCCATCCAAAATTGCCTGTTGCCTATCGTCAGACATGCGGTGTTCTGGTTTTTTGACAATGTACCTGTGGCTGTACTTGTCCGGCAACTCTGCACCCGTTGTTACGTAAGCACCTTTATGTTTTATATCGCTTGTATTCTACTCTACTCTACTCTACTCCACTCTATTCTGTTCTACAATGTCACCCACCCCCGCCAGTGTTGGCTCTGCACAGCTGCCCTTGCACCACCACACACAAAGCCAGTGCAGGCTCAGGCGAATTCAGAGGACTTGCCCTGCTCATGACCCATCATCATCTGCCTCCAAGGCTTCCAGTGGCGAGTCCCGCCGAAACCCTGATCACGGGACTCTTTCTTCTCCTGCTGCTGCTCTGGCCGACTCTGACTCTGACTCTGACTCTGACTCTTACGCCAGCTCCACTGACTCGGTCACATATCCCTTTCCTCCTCCAGGTCTCTCAAAGTCCTCTTCTGCCCCTCCGGTCCTTCCAGATCCTCTTCGTCCTTTGTACCATTCCTCTTCCCACCCCGATACCTCCGTCTGGAGCACCTTTCGATTGGAATCTTTCCTCGGAAATTATTGTCACACGACTCCTTCTCTAACCCCAGATACAGAATTTGACCTTTCTTCTCCCAATGTGATGACCCCTCAGCCACCACACCCAGATATTCACATACCAAAGACCCTAAACTTGGCCCCCAAATCAGCCTTGCCTTTGTCTTCCTTTTCACCCTCGAGCATTTGCCACGTATCCGCCAACCCACTCATGCTCCACCGCCAGCGCCAGCAGGCATTCATGTCTCATTGGAACCGCGTCCGCCAAAACAACCGTTACGCCCCTGCCATGCCTTCCTTCTTCAATCCTGCTCGACAAAATACACCTGCATGCTCCTGGAATTTTTTGCGTGACCCCGCATGCGGTGGGGACCTCAACGGAAAGCTCAATGCCAGAAAGGGACGTGAAAGTATCTTTGAAAGGGCTTTGGTCCAGTTGCCTCTGACGAGGTGTAGGAGGTGGGTTCTCAGTCTCATCTCGAGACTCTCATTTCCCAAGCTAAATATCGTGACCCGGCTCACCAGCTCCTGCGACCGTATCAGGCGAGGCCAGCAAAACCTACTTGGTTGGGGCATTTATGCCTGGATCGGTCCTTCCAAGCACTGCCGCTACTGCATAAGCGACGAGTTGATCAAGGGTTTCCTCATGTTTCGTTCTCATGAAACGGATAGGCACCAAGAAAAATCGCAACGCCTGCAGGAGCAACAAGATCGATCTGTCATGGACGCCGACGAATCCGATGAGGGCACTATAGAATCCGATGCCGTTCTTCTCAGCTACCCCTATCGTACCTCTTCATCTTCGACTCCTCAAGATCACCAAGATCAGATCCAGAATATGCCTACAGAACCCTTTGTCAATTACAATCAAATTGAGCCTACGGACCATATCCACATCTCACGGGCCCCGTTAAAGGGTCAAAACAACTCCTCAAATTCAGATCCTCAGAACGTGTCTGCGTGGAGCGCGGAGCTCGAAAATCGCTTACTGGCGAGTCCTGTGATTCGTGACCTGGATGACTTTGGTTCAGAAGACGAAGATTTGGGAGGATTTGATGACGATGATCTGGACAGTTATTACGATTCGGACGAGGAAGAGGAGGAGGAGGAAGAGGAAGAAGAGGAAGGTGACTCCACATGTGAATGTGACACTGAGTTGGGTTGCCGTTGTCCCAGAATCATCATCGGTGAAGCCGATGCCGATGATAACGAAAATCAAACTCCTCAAGTCAACATCCTCCAGCAAGTGACGAAAGATGCCAACGCCGATTTCAAGCAAAATAAGTCTCATTCTGACAAAACCACTCCTGCCATATGTGGAAAGGTTCTGATGAGTTTCTGGGAAGAAGATGATGTTAATTGCGTGCGCGTTAATGGTTGTAGGGGGGTGGATGATTTCAGTGTCGGCATGGGTGTAGGTTCGGGCATGGATATGATGGAAGAGGAAAAATGGAGGATGAGGGATTGAAAAGTGCTTGAGGTTCAGGTTCAAGCCTAAAAAGTGGTCTCACCTTTATTCCGCATCGAGTTACGGTGATGTGCCGTGCGCTGACATCGATAATCGTCCAATTTCCTCCAGAAAAAGTCGTACGCACCCATGAGTGTCTACGTACCAGTTATCACAGACGACTATCACTCCTTTGATCTGCAAAACGCTCTTTATTTTTTTCTTTCCTGGATTTCTGGATTTTATACCTGGATTATCTTGTGACTTTTGGGTTTGTCTTGCAATCACTCACACATTATATTCATAAGTTTATCTACATAAAGAACTACAATTACCTATACACAATTTAACCTGTATTCCTAGGATCGCAGAATGCACAGAATGACTAGAATAATTGTCCGATAGGCGTGCACTGTCATGCACGTCAGGAAAAAAGGCTCGCCTCAGAGTAAGAGAGTAAGTAACTAGCAATTTACAAAATACAAGAGAAGATAGGCAGTGAAACAAGAACAGCCAATATTGGGAATGACAAAACTCATTCCGGGCCTTCACAAAGGGCGGCAAGGAACGCCTTGATATGTTCCTTTCGTACTTCAATAACACTCGTATCAAACGATGAGTGCCGAGTCGTTGCATTACACCTATCCCTAGCTTCAATAAACGCCATAGCAAATTGGCTATATCGAATTCGTTTCAGTACCAAGTACCAAAAAAGTGCCCATTATTTCAGAAAAAAAAGACCCACTTTTTCTTGACATTACCAAATTCCATAGCAGCAGTGATACCAACAACAATGTAAACGTCTCTCTGCTCATCTAGACACGCAACCACAAACGGTAAACCTTTGCGCTTATTTTGCGCTGTAATTTGATTCGCCGGGACACGATCCCTCAAAGCATCAACGAGCCACGATGCCAAGCGCATTAAAACACCAGGATGAGAGAACAACTCCAATCTTGGCCCTTGAGTCATAACCACGATTCTGTGGTTCCTTGTTGTCCGGATGTCCTGCTTGTCAATGATAGAGGTCCCTTGTTCTATGATTGAGCGATGAAGGGACATCGAAAGTCGAATGGACTGCCGTAACGCTTCAAAACTAACAAACTGCTACGGTAGCAGAAAAACAAAAGAGGTTTGAAAAAACTCACTCTGATAGTGCGTCGTAGGCTGTCCAGAAATTCTTGACCCACCAAGCAACCTCTTGACGATCTTTTCCCTCGTCCTGAGTCTCCACATTACTTCGAATACTTGACCCTGTCTGTTGAACGTCACCCTTTCCTTTCTTGCCTTCAGCCCCAGGTGTCTCCCAGACCCTACTACCTCCAAACCACTCCCCTCCATTGCGAGCGCCCTCAACCTCAATGTCCAAGGACAGACCTCCAGCTACATCTATCAAAGCACTGATGCCTTCTACAGCATCTGCTGCCGAAAACGGCTGGGAACGATAGCCATAACAACGGACGAAGGAAGGGTAAGTCAGCTCCACTAGACCGTATTCAGGTGCAGTCTCGTTGAACCTATCGACAAGGGCTTTTTTAAGATCCATGTCCATGTGGGTATACGATTGTTGCGTCTGAAGGAGTGAAAAACTGAATGATTCATGTTAGCTGTGCAAAAAAGTATGCAGGTCCCCACTTACCCCATCTTCGCGAGAAGACCGATCAATCGTTTACGGCCGCGCTCTTTCCAGATACCCAGTTTACTGGCTACATAACTGGAGTGATACATAGCATCGTACAGAGTCCAGTGGCGAAAAAACATGAAACGAAGTTCATCTGTTGCGCGGACACTCACATCATCTGGATTGAGTGACAAAAGGAATGCAGATCCCGGATTTGAGCCAGCAGGAAGAGGATTCAGTCGATAGACTTCATCGTGATACAGGCCATGGTACGCCTCGTACTCTTCTCGCGTTATTCGTGATGTGAGATACTGATATGTGAGCCCAAGGATAGCAAGCCTAGATATACATGTAAACAACAATCATTTACATGCTTCAGGGTGACCTACCAGAGAAAATCATTATCAACCCTTTCCAGTATTGTGGCAAGGGTGTATATCATACTTGATGAGCTTTGACCGTACCAAGTACCGCCAAGGTAGTACTTATTCAAACGTGCAACATGGTGGTCGTGTTCTTCCCGTGTCATCCGCCGCGGGGGCTGATAAAATCATCAGGCCAACAATCATGCTCAGCGAGAATGATACATACATCATTATCATCATCATTACTCAGTCGCCGTCGTTTATTTTTTCGGGGCTCCATGGATCGTCGTCGCTTTCGCGGACCCTCAGCATCAGAACCACCTTCATACTCTATTCCATCAGATTCCTCCTCTTGTGAGTCGTCTGAATATTCATCATCAGAGTCAGGAAGAGGTTCGTACTTGCGATGAATCAACAGGAGCTCAATCCAGCCTAAAACCTCCATACCTCCAATGCTTCCCATGACTTCTTCTCATTCATAAGCCTATCTGCCTCTCCGTCGTCCCAGACAATGATTCGATCCCCATTCTCTCCGACTCCAAACAAACTGGACAAGTTGCGCGGGCGGATGGAATCGATGACATGAATGGTGATGTTCGTGCGGAAATCGCCAAACCAGTTGGAAGACGGAAGATCGACGTAGCCACCTACATTAAGCATAACTAAAGCATGCAGCTGAAACATCTTCAGATTAACCGCGGATGTCACCCTAGGAATCCGGTGAGCCCCACGCACTTCATTATTTTCCGCCAGTTCATTCCGTATCCTGGTGAAATCCTCCACTCCGGCTACAGGTATTATTGTGTATATCACATCATCCTGTCTGAACAAACGTGAAAGCATCTTCGATGCGCAGAGGGCATCGACATCTGGTGCTACCAGCATCATCACTGAAGATGCCGACGTCGAAGGAGAACGCCGATGAGCTGCGAGGATTTTGCTGTATGCATCGCCATATGAAGATCTTCCTGGGTCAGTTTGACCAGGTGGCGTAATGTAGACCATCACTGCACAACAACAAGAATATTGCGACACGAACAACTTGTGACGATCCACAAGCGCGTCCCACGTGATGGTGTGTCTGTGACAAGTAGAGAGGCTTTGAGCGCTTGCCTTGCCCAAGAGGAGGAGAAGAGGAGGAAAGAAAAAAGGTAGAGTCTATGGTGCTGGGAATAGAGTGATTACCAGTAAGAAATTGGATTTGGTCAATAACATTCTACTTTATCCAGCCGCACTTCTACGTATAGTAAGATTCATTGCCCAGACCCAGTGTACAGCACATCCTGCGGGAGTACATACATGCATCAGTGTCATCAAACGATCGCCTTGAACATGCTGACATGAGTGGTATCCTGCAAGCTCATCCACCCTACCTCAGATGAATCTGTAAGTATTTCCTTCATGCCTTGCTGCTCGAACTTCAACTATGCATGCAAGGAACAACCATGCTCCCAGCAGCTCTGCATGAGGCCTCTCGATCCCCAAATTTGGCTCTTGTCCAGGAAACGATTCAGGCGTGGTATCTCAGTCAAAGTATTCCGCCCCTGAGCGGTTAACCGTACGATGCAGAGAACAGTATTCAAAGACCGAGAACCAAAAATTTAGGCTGTTGTTAGTGATTCGAGTTTATCTGATGGAGAAAGAAGGGGGATAAACACGCCCTTAACAGGGTTTCTATTATTCTTACCGATCTGCAGCCTTCGATTTCATGTAACAAGAATCCAAGATTCCCAGAAGAACCTGTTATGAATTCTTCATTTGCACGGCCTAAGTTGACTCTCGCCTAAACAGTCAGGATGGTTCATCTTAATTGCTCTTCTGGCCCGCTGAACATCGGGTACCATGATACAAGTAAGTCCAGACGGGGCTCGCACTAGAATTAATCACTACCAGCCGGAGAAATGGAAGAGACCCCCACTTCAAAAGGCAGGTAAGGCCTACGCCTTCGACCACGAGTAAACCTACTCACTTTCCCATATGTGAGTGACGAGAGAAATAGTCAAAATCAATATTAACTGTAGCGTGACGAGCTGATGAGAAGCTAGCCAGGGGCTTGTTCAGAAGTAGAAACGTACTTGCGAGGGCAAGAAATAGCTAATGATCATGTCAGTCGTACTGCGAAAAGAAAGTCGTAGATGGAGACCCACTGCGCGCTCGTCCAAAGTCAAATGTCTCGAACTGGATTGAGGGACATAATCTTGCCCTCCTGGAGAAAGAGTTACTGGCCTGAAACAAATAGAGTAGCGTCCTATTGGGCTGTCAACACCACATGGGACATAGCCGAGCTACTGTCGAAAGTACCTGTATCCGTAAAAATCTGGACCCTTGGATCAGGAGGTGAAACAAAGCCCATAAATTGAGAGTACCTCCCGCCCAAATCCTCGGAATGTACGACTGATAAAAGCAACGTCTTGTTGACAACCATCCAACAGACGGAAATCCCATGCAAGGAAAGGTGAATCAACCCTTGCAATTTGACTGAAAACAGCGGTTGTAGGCTCAGGTTGGGGCTCCGATGCTAATGACAATATCCGTCTCGAAGTCTCTCTTCAAATTGATCAATACCACATTGCAGAAGGCTTTGACCATGCGTTACCTGAGAAAAAGATCGTAACGTCGGCGCCATGGATGCCACACTTGCTGGACCTCCCCAAACGTGTCAAGGATTGGATCACCTGAAGGTGTGTATTCTGAGAATTCCTTCAAACGCTGTACGTACATCTGTGAGTTTATCCAAGCAAAGGGTCGCCTCAACTGCAGAACAATGAGAAGGGTGAAAGCTTAAGAAGGATTACTAGTCCTACCCATAGAACCGGCAATCCGCTGGCGTCAAGGACCACTGCTCTAAAAGGCCTATGAGTTGAGAACGCTTGTCGAGTGATAGTACCGAGCAAGCCTCGATCCTCCTCAGCAATGAAGCCCAGTGACTCTCCTTGCTCGTTACCTACAATTTTGCGAAAAAGAAGAAGCAATGTGTGCTTAACCATGGTCTAGACCATAACAATAAGACTCGCACTGATTGTGTACTTATTACACTGTTCGAATCCAACAAATATGTTTAACATTTCGAGCTGCCTTAACAGAAACGATGAGATTTTGATAAGAGTTCGCAGAGAAGTTCAGCACCTCTCAATTATCAAGGTTTCATTTTGCATTAACAATCTTTGAAGTCCTTCTTCGGCATTACTGACGGATGAATGTTGTGAAGTATACCACATGGGTAGCTCTTCCGTTGAGGGTGCATCTTGAATGTCCTGGTACCCATCCTGCGGAGGATCCTTTTTCGAGGAAGAAGTAGGCATGGGAACATCACGGCTCCTTCCAGGACCTACGGGTCGCTTGCGAGGAAAGCGACTCAAAGTATATGAACAACGGGGTTGACGGAAAACTTCAGATGTCGGTATCTGATAACGTAGTTGAACATAACGAAAAGAGCCCCAAAACAATGATCTTGTGCCGAGCAATACCATATGGTGTTCAAATCAGTGTGGGCGGATCGAATAGCGTGACGGAACAGAATGATCTCACGTGCGTGTGGCCATTGCACTCTTCTTTGTGGCAAAATCGTCCTCCCCGATTAACATTGTGGGCAGGTTCTATCAGCTATATTGCTGTTGTCGCAATGTACCGACATAGGTCCCTGCTCCCCTTATCGCGCTGTTCGCATAGTCAATCTCGTTTGGTGGCTGATGCAGCCAGCCTGAAGGTGTGCTGGCTATGCTATCAGATGTATATTGTTCATACAAATCCTACTTGTAGACGTATGATCGAGCGAGTTCCAACCCGGAACGCCCTGCAGCACCAAAACCTTTTCATGTGGGAAATAGCCCTCGAGTTACGAGCACGGCTCACCTTCGCCAGCGAAAACCCTCGGCCAAATCGTGGACTAGGTCGGAAGACATGAATTCTCGGCCTCATACTTTTGAACGACGTTCGTGATGATGCTCTATCTTCGCTTCGTCCCAGTGACATTCATCCTAGAAACACCGCAAAATTTTTTCACACGACCTAATCAACCTCAAGCTAAATGGTCTCCCTCGTCCCTGCAGCTCAAGTCTCATCCGAACTCACACAAGAGTCAAAATAAGGGTCAGAGACCAACTACCAAGCGTGAATTCCAGCCTTTCAGCAAAAATGCTTTGCCTGCATCAACCTCGTGGCCTATCGTAAAGGAGAATGTCGCGACACAGGAGCAGAAGGAGAATAATATAAATACAGAGAAGCAGGAGATTGAATTGAGTGATCAGTGGGACCCGGAGTTCGATGACGTCCCAGAGGATAATGGTGTCCGATTGAGGGATCATTCCTGGACGAATCGCTCTCGATCGGTTCAATACAAAACGCGAGGCTCCGTCGTAGAGAAGCTTCATATCCAGGAACAAGATCATGGACGGAAAACCGCTCAGAACAACCCAACACAGAAACAAAAATCACAGCTACCGCGTATGAAACCCAAGCCACGAATGAGTGTCTATATACCATCTGTGGTGACCGTGGGGGCATTGGCGAGGATTCTTGAGGTCAAATTAAGTACGTTGAGATGACTTTCTGCACAATGTTTCTGCTTCTGAAATGACTCACAGACTACCTCAGGCGCAAAATGGTAGAAGCTGGGATGTCCGAAGAATCTAGTCACGATCACGGTATGTTATCTGCTTAGTCGGATACGAGCTCATTTCGAAATGACATTAGTTTTAACTTCTGACTATGCTGTCCTGCTGGCTGAGGAATTGGGGTATAATCCCGTAGTCGATGATGAAGCTGCGTTTGACTTGTATCCACCGTGCGTTCCTAACTGCTTGGAAGTCAGTCACACTTCTAACTTCTTGTAGTGCAGTGTGCCCTGAACTTTCCACCTTGCCATCTCGCCCCCCTATTGTGACGATCATGGGGCACGTCGACCATGGAAAAACAACACTACTTGACACTCTCCGATCTTCTGCTGTTGCTAAAGGTGAAGCAGGGGGTATCACACAACATATTGGAGCCTTTTCTGTTCCAGTCAACTCCTCACAAGGGAAACAGTCCATCACATTTCTTGACACCCCCGGCCACGCTGCATTTTCTGCCATGAGGGCACGAGGTGCTGGTATCACAGATCTTGTGGTTCTAGTCGTAGCAGCTGATGACGGGATTATGCCTCAAACCAAAGAAGTCATCAATCTTCTCAAAAAAGATACCGGTAAAGTTGGCCTTGTTGTTGCAATAAACAAAGTCGACAAGCCAGAAGCCAATGTCGTGAGTGATCTCCTGCCCTCCCATGTAGACAATCACTTAACCTTGAACAGGAGGCTGTAAAACTATCGTTAATGGCTGAAGGAATCCAACTCGAGTGTTTCGGTGGTGACATACCATCTGTTGAGGTATCCGGTCTAACAGGACAGGGTCTACCAGATCTTGTTGAAGTTTTGTCTGCTATGGCAGAACTTCAAGAATTACGTGCCGAGAGAGAAGGTGTCGTGCATGGATACGTACTAGAGTCGAGAGTGACGAAGGGCCTCGGGTGGGTAGAGTGGTGCCTGAATATAGACATGGATGCTCATCAATCACAGATCCGTAGCCACTGTTCTGATCCTGAGAGGGTGTTTAAAATCGGGCTCACATCTCTTGAGCGGCACTAACCATGCCAAAGTCCGTGTAATGACTGATTCCTCTGGTAAGACTGTCAAAGCTGCTTACCCCGGTATGGCCGTTACTGTCTCAGGCTGGAAGTCGCTGCCCAAAGCAGGGGATGAGGTACTTGATGGTAAAGAGTCTGATGTAAAGAAGGCACTAGCAAATCGAGTGCGAAAAGCAGAGATTGCTGCATCACTAGCTGATGTTGATGCCATTAATGCAACGCGAAGGGAAGAACGGGAACGCAGGCAGACGGGGGTTCTCGACCCTCGAAACATGCCGACGTCAATGCCGACTGAACTCAACGGGCCCAAGGAATTGAGATTGATCATCAAAGCAGATGTGAGTGGAAGTGCAGAGGCTGTTGAAGGAGCACTGGAGGGTATAGGGAATAAGAAGGCCATGGTCAGGATTGTGTCTTCCAATGTTGGGGATGTGACGGAATCGGACGTGCTTATGGCAAAGGCCATCGATGGTATGGTTCAGACGAAATCCTTACCCTATAACTAATGAGACGTTCGTATTCAGCGACCATTGTTGCCTTTTCTGTCTCAGTTCCTCGTTCAGCGGAGATTCTGGCGGTACAGAATTCGGTTCCAATAGCGACATCACCCATTATCTACCGATTAATGGAGGATGTTCGCCAACGAGTAGCCGCCCTCCTCCCGACAATCAAAGAGACTAAAGTTACAGGAGAAGCTTCAGTCATCCAGATGTTCGACATACAACTGAAAGCAAAAAATGTGAAGAAGGTTGCTGGTTGTCGTGTAGTCAACGGGATGGTTGAAAGGGCTGATAACGCGCGGATTGTCAGAGATGGCTCAGTCATTCATGAAGGTACGTTCGTTCTCATAGGTGTCGTGCCCTCAAATAAATGACTATTTCAGGATCATTGGATACTATGCGTATCCACAAGAAGGATGTTACCGAAGTTCGCAAAGGCTTGGAATGTGGCTTGAGTTTCTTAGATTTCGAAGATCTCCGTGAAGGTGACTTAATTCAAATGTATCAGACGATAGAGAAACCGGGAGTTTTATAAGATTGGACCACACTGAGCTAATTCTAGACTAGACTTTTCAATGAATTATGGTGAGCGAGTTTGATTGGCTGCATCAAGCTGAAGCTCTTTCCCTCCAACTGTTCCAGTCCTCCCGCCGACACCAAACGTATAAGTAATGCCGCCAAGATTGCGGGTTGTTTTCTCTAGAAGGACCCACCCACGGTTATCTGATTTATGAAGTTGGAGTTCGACCTGCGGTGTATGGACTTAAGCAAGAGGCCGGTAGTCAAAGAAAGCTGATACCTTGGTATTGAAGTAATGGAATGTGCTCTTTCCTGGATCAATAGGTCCGAAAAGGTTCAACACGCGCGAAAAGCGTTTTGATCCTGGTAGATGAATATCGAGCGTAACCTGATGAGCATTTGAGTCTTTGTAATTCGATTGACTGGAGTGAGCCACTGAACCTGTTCTGGTGAATCAAACGTGATTGTACTGCGCTCCTTGTCTACCTGCCTGGCAAATACTGAAACGAAAACCCTATCCATTGTCTGGTAGTGATCTATGCGACAGTCAACGATCTCCTCTGCCTTTGCAAAGTTGAGTGATCACTACGACGTAGTCCAAATGATATTGATCCTTACAACTGTGGACATTGCTGCCCCTCGCGGAGCGAAAACGTGACGGCCAGTTTTACAACCCTGGATTTTTAAGAACTCGTCGAATTCCAAGACACGGCGCTTGCAACAGAGGTACCCCTACAGGAAGCCCAGATGAGCCGATTCTAGACCACACGGATAGTCTTCACAATAATTACCTTACTACCCTCTCTGAAGATCGGCTGCCCAAATAGATTTAGCTTCTAGCCGGCAACCTGGGATAAGTATTTATCACATACAGGCGCAGGGTGGTAGACGCATTTAGTTCCTGGTCCATCTCCGTTCCTGTTCTCTTCGTCACTAACGAAGAGAATATTGCACCCTTTTCTCCTGCACGACGTTCCAGGAGCTACTGGCACTGAAGGATCATCCTCCTCTTCAACGACAGGTGCTGGTTTCAATAACTCAGGATCAGCTTGTGACAATGTCTTCTCAGCATTTGAAAATGTTTCTTTTCCTCCTTCTACGGACGACTTAGTAACCGGGAATGTAGCAGGAGTTTTCTGTTCAGGTGCTTTTGGGGCTTCGGAATCATGACCATCGACTTCAGTACATCCCTGGCTTCCAAGTCAATACATGATTTCAGATGAGATGAGTTATATGCTCACAGGGATGGCGAGAAAATCGTCGAAGCTGAGGACTGGTTTGTTGAAGTCAGAGCAACACGACCACGACTTGAGTCCCTCGTGAAAAACCTGGTATTCGTGGTGTAAAATCCATTTCAATTGAAAAGTGGGATATATGACTGACCGGTGCGCCTGGATGATGAATACATTTGTCGACCGAACCTTCAGTATACTCAGTCTTGCAACCCCCACGAGAACAACACGGCATTGATAAGGGCTGGCAATTGGATGATCTGATCAACTTCATCTATTACGTAATATATTTAGTTCATCATATCTCTGTACCAGTACATTTTGACACGACAAGCGTAATTTAGCGTATGCACTGTCATGGTCGTATAGCCAGCAGCTGGTCAGGATAAACCTGAACCATACATTTCCCATACAAGAAATCCCATTCCCCAAGGTCCAACACGACCCAGAGTTCGAACAGCTCTGATTGCCTTCGATCTGATGCCAGTGCTGGTTTGTGCTTCGTAGTTGAAATCACGGAAGAAAGTCATGGTTCCTTCAGTGCGAATTGCATCATAAACGGGCTTTAGAAGTTGAGGATGCTGAGACTCCGAACGAGCCAAGTAGATTAGACGTCTGGCTCTGTCCCAAGGCCGACAGAGAATTTCATAAGCAAGACCTGCTAAAACCTGGATATGAGACACTTGAAATTCAGTGAAAATGAAGGTGAAAATCAAGACGCACACCTCCAGACACGAGTATGGCACTATTCAAGATGCGAGGGAAGTGCTGGCTCGAGGAAGTGCGGGGTCCAGACTTATCAACACAGGCAATGAAATCTTCAGAGTATGATTTGGCAGCCTGACCAACCCTTCTCGTAACTTCGAAGATAGAGAAAAACGCTGAAAACGCTGAAGGCAAAAACCGCGATTTCAAGAAAACTGCGATCACATCTAGTTAATGCACCCACCACAAATATCCTTTGCACAACCCCAACCCCATCCATTCCACCCACGGCCTGCCATTTCCCCCACTTCTTGCATCCATTTTCGGAATTCCCGAGCATCCCGTAACTGGTCGGCACGGGATTTCCTTTGAGTCGTAGGATTATCCTGCACCAAGGACTTCCAGGCTTGTATCCAAGACTGACCCCCCTCGATCGCAAGGCGAGCATTTTCAGCAGGTGCAGCAATTAATGCCTGGACACCCCCAGCAATGCCTCCCGATAGTGCAGCACACATGATTGGGTGACTTCGCATATTGGGCTCGATGACTGAATAGGCCTCAGCGTAGGCTGTCCACAGGACAGTCCCAAGCATAGCATTTACAACCATAGGGGGGAAAAAATGTTTACTGAAAACACTGAACTTGGACTAAATTTCAGCAACGGTACACTTCATCCTCGAATGCTGACCTACGCCTTGGAGTTTGATCACTGACAATAGAAACTTATGATCATAAATAGCACCTTGGTGCTCTGCCAAACTCCTCAAGGACTGCCAGCCGCTGACTTAAAATTGTCGGTTCAAAACTTGAGGAGGAGCATATATACTTACTTTTTGACGGTCGAAATAACCGGACCGGTCGAGAAAAATACAAGGCTATTCCTCGTGTTACAGTACGAGCTATAGCGGCTTGGAGACCTGGGCTCGATTCTGCTGCAATAATGGTCAACTTGGGACTAGAGGGTCTAGGTATACACACTGGTATCTTCATCTTGTAGAGCAGCGAACATGAGGGATGGACATGAAAAAGCAGAAGTTGTGACTGCAAGTGCTATTTTCAGCTCAACAGGGTGGCTGTGCCATGCACAGATCCTGCTTCACATACTACACACTGGACTAATATTAATTCCAATATGGCGAGCCGCATTGCAGTTCTTACTACGAGAGCAGGTCCACAGAAAATGCTTCCACTTTCCTCAAGCCCTCCTATTTTCCGTCGATCATCCTCAATGTCCTCGAAGCGCTTTCCTCAGGGTGTCCAGTTTTGGCCCACTTATTTCGATGTTGATGAACAGAAAGTTCTCTTACAGGCATCTCTGTACAAGCTCGACAACTCTGAAAGCATAAAAAGTCGCAAGCGAAGGAGGATGTATCTGAAGGCATTGCCCGTGAATCGTCCGGAGCCAACTGAGATACAAAATATCTTCTTACCCGATGAGTATTACGAATTCCAAGAGGTATGCACAATCTGTTCAGCTTAGATCCTAATTTCTAAACGGACTTTAGGGGCACTATGATGGCGTTACCCGTGATTATCGTGAGATGCATCTAACATCATGGCCAGAGAATGAATTTGCGGGACTCACAAGTGTTTTGAAACGCTTGTACGACCTATGTCCGAGTCAGAATATTCAGACTCACCTGCTTCATCTGGCCTCGCGCGGTTTTATATCACCTCACGTCGACAATACTGATGCTAGCGGCTCGTGGATTCTCGGTGTAAGCCTTGGTGACCAGAGGCTTCTTCGGTTGGAATCTAGAGACAATGCTTTGTTCGAGCTTTTGCTACCTTCCGGGAGCGTGTATCTACAGAGGTGCCCCTCTCGCAATTCCTGACGTCTGCTTCTCAAGTTTTTCTCAGTGGCGTCATCCGCTATACCCATTATCATTCGATCGTCCATACACCCAACCGCGGTAGCAGCCAACGCCTTAGCATCATGGTCCGAGTAAGTGAGCATGTTTCTGAGTCAGATGAATTCACTGGATGTTTTTGGATGAAGGATCTTCCGGCAGCCGCTGTGACCGGTACCCAATCAAATGATCACCGAGGATAAAATATCTTCAGAACGAAGACAAGAAATTTCCGAAACCCCCAGTCATTCTGGACCGGTCGTGATACCTGACAAATAAGATTATCTATCTCACGGTCTGCGTAAGAAAAAAATCTCCTATCACAATTGTCTCGTTCCACGGCTTGGTTTTCATCCTTTAGCTTGGATGGCCAAATATTAAGTGCCTCTGTAACAGAAGTGACATGATCTGGCTGTTCTTTCATCTATCATGTTCATTGTTTTACAGATGATATCAATTCTCATGAATCCAGACTTGAAAGGAGCACCTTGTATATATACAAAGTGCGCAAAGTGAAAGTAAGCATTCTAGTTAAGAAGGATTCCCGAAAATGGCTTCTTCCAAAGATAGCTTGCACAACAGTTCTCGCCTTTGGGGATCCTGTGATTTGCTAGTGAGAAGCATTACCGAACTCAAAGTCGTCGATCCTCCCGAAGAAGTTCTTCCACCTATTTGGCGAGCTCATCGCAGTTCAGTGCCACGAGGCTAAATGGGGTGCAAACCCGGTTGTTCTTCGATCAACAGTCCAATGTACTGAATGATATCATCTAATAAATAGTAAACACAGAAGCAAGATTGTCCCGAAGAGAAACAGAAATCTAATGATCCAGATTGCCAGCCGTGGGGTGCCATACAAAAGAGGGAATAACATCAAAGCTTCATATGCCAACAAATGACGGGAATTATACGGTGCGCATGAAAATGCTTCATGAAATCTTGTTGACGCCGACGCCCCTGTGGATGTAATGATCAGGTTAGCTTCTTGTATTGACAGGTTGTGCCAACACGCACGGCAATGAGACTTCCTTGCCACTGTCTTCACGGATAGTCAAAATCTGTGTTCCCTGAATAGTAGGTCAGGTTGGGTCACTGCGGCTACTGAAAATACTGAAGCTCACGTCCTCCAGGAAGCTGGAGCTCTCGACTGTCCCATAACAAGTTTGACCGCTGGAGAGCCACCAATAAACACGAGTGCCAGCCTTTTTGCTTCATTCAGGTGAAATCAATTGAGGAAGACATAAAAAACAAACCGGGAACGCGTTCATAGCCCAAATAGCGGGGTAGAGAGGAGGGAGCTGGGAGGTCAATGGCCTCGTTCTCTCGACTATATATGCAAGACGAAGTAAATACTTGCGCTAGTCAAGAGCCAATAGTCAAAAGCTCCCCTTCGGTGATAGCTACACGAACAATCATGAACACGAACCCATTTTCACAATTCGAAGTTTCGGGGCTGGACACATAACTATAGATTATAGATAATGGAAGTAAGATGCAGCTGTCTAGCTGTTCTACATTAACCTCAGGGAAGGGGATACCCAGAGAACATTCCTTCATACTAAATCGATCGTCGCAGAATCGGAAATAAGTGATCGCATCGGTAAAGGGGATTCTCAAGGCACGCGTCAATTCGCATACCTGCGGAACTAACATATCACAGTTGACCCAGCTCAAGGAGTATTTTCTCAGGCGCGCGTAGTTGCATTTGCGCATGCCCTCCACGCAGTGCAGATTGCCAATAATCAAGTCCTTGAATACGGTAAAGGAATAGCTGGGGCGCTCCGTTGATCCTCGGAAACCGCGAGAGTACACGTAGGTCTTCAATCCAGTGCTTCGAGATACGGTGGGATTCACGCACATAAACTATAAAACGAGCGAAGTATATTCGTGGATAACTTACACGCCATTCCGAGTAGGGTACGCGGTGCGAACGCTTAAATGTTCTGCTCAATAAATTTTTAGGGTAAAGAGTTCGAGTCTCATTGAATTTGAGTACGATTAGTAAACTAGTTGGATTATATTCAAACATAATAGTTGCTTGCAATAGTTTACGTGATAATGTGACCTTTGTCTTTCAAACCACCACCACGAATTCGTTCATCCGGATTCTGTTATGCCTACCTTGTCTCATGCACACGTACAAAAGACAAGCAACTCTCGACAGGACATGTCTGTGATTCTGGTAACAGGATCTTATGACCACGAGATCAGGTTTTGGGAGGCTTGGAGTGGTATATGTTCCAGAACCATTGCACGTTCTGGTGAATCTGGCGTAAGAATCGACTATCTTTAAGGTTACACGATAGTCAACACTTCCAGGTAGCAAGTAAACAGACTTGCAATATCGCCTGAGTATTAGATTCGTTGTTGTCTAAGGGACTCAAACTAAGCACTTGACTAGCAAACGACTCCTTGCTGCTGCTATTCACAAGAAGGTCAATATCTACGAGATAGCAAGCACAGCGAATGAACACGTAAGTGTCTTTTTGCTTCGGATAGCTTTTCTCGCTCGATAAGACTCCGCGTCAGCTCGTGAGCTTGGAGGGACACACTATGAATGTCACCGCTGTCTCTTTTCATAACGAAGGAAAGTGGCTAGTCACCGGTAGTGAAGACGGGACGATACGAATCTGGGATTTGCGGTACGTCAATCCAGCTCAAAGGAAAGTACTCCATTGAGATAATACTACACATCGCAGCAGCTCATCGGTACACCGGATCTATGATAATGGGGCACCAGGTGTGTTTGGTTGAGTTCAGTGATACCACCGATACTCACTAAGATTTAAAATGAGTCAACGATGTCGTGATACATCCCAACCAGGGGGAATTAATTTCTTGCGATCAGGCGGGTAGCATCAAACAATGGGATCTATCAGATAATATCTGTTCACATGAACTGGTGAGGTCTCTTTTGCCACGGTTCACTGAAGGTGAACTTACTGTCCTCGTGAGATCAAAGACACCTGCGGCCGATGTACCAATGCGCTCCGTAACTCTCGCCTCCGATGGCTTATGCCTCGTGGCCGGGAACAATAGAGTGAGATTCATAGCGCCCCCGCTCCACATTGACCTAATATCAGCTTCCAGGGTCAATGCTATGTCTGGAGAATCAATGATGAACATACAGGCCTTCCTCGGTTTCAAGCAGTGACTCGTTTCCTGGCGCATACGAAATACCTAACGCGCTGCCTATTGAGTCCTGATGCAAGGTTCGCACAAATTGATTCACGAAGGACTCACGGTTTATCTAAACCAGATATCTTGCTACTTGTTCTGCGGATACAAGCGTCAAAATTTGGACGCTTCACAGAAACCATGAATTTAGACTGGACAAGACGTTGATTGGTCATCAAAGATGGGTGTGGGACTGTGCATTCAGTGCAGACTCGGCATACTTGGTTACAGGTAATTGTTTCAGACTGTTTGCAATACATTTAATGAACCCCTCCAGCATCGTCTGACCATACGGCAAGGCTCTGGGAGATGTCCTCCGGTGAGACTGTGAGGCAATATAATGGACATCACAAAGGTCTGTTTCCCTGTTTTCCCACGAGTTCATCTATCACAAATTATCTTCTCAAGCTGCCGTTTGCTGTGCTTTACATGATGGTGCGGGCTGAATTTTTTTTTTTTTTTATATCAACAATTTATTACACGGAGCGCGATGGCAGGCCGTGGTAGCTACTTCGTAACTACGTACAGAAGGACTGAAACAACATGAGAAGTATAGGGAGAGAGAAAAGAAAACAAAAAGGGAAAGACAAAAATAGGAGAGGAAAGAAGCAAATAAAAACAAGGAGTATAGTTAGCTTTACACAAGCGAAAAGGCTAGCGGATTACATTCTAAGAATTGAATAAAATGAGCAATTGAATCCCTCCTTGAATTCCAATACTTGTTGAACCTTTTGCATTCGTGAAGGATGTGTCGTCTCGATTCAATAGGATAGAAGGTGCGGGCTGAATTATCAGTCTGATAACTTATACCAAAAATTAAAAAGTAAATTGAACCCAGTTATCGAGAGCGTGATCCGGCATCAGATCTCACGATCCTTGATATGTGATGATGCCGTGATGATTCAGACCTCAGAAGGGAGATCGGCGATCTGTTCAACAGCCAGGAAAGATGCGGTCGGTATAGACTGAGGTCTTCTCCCGTCAAAGACGACTTCTACTTCTGAGTGTCATTACGGCGACTATTTCCGGTGAGATGCGTGGATTCCAGTCCGATTTGAGCCTGGTCAAGCGATACTCGGTACTAGTTCCACCAATGCGGACTTTTGAATGGTATTCTAGGCCTGGCTGCGCTTATATAGTACTGCGTTGGAAAATGAGACTTCGGGGCTGGGCGATAGAGAATCCACCACCGAAGAAAAAGCAACCCCTCAGTGAACATGAACCCAGTATTAAGACGGAAATCCAAGGTCACTCGCAGTGCTTAGATCTACTGTTGTACATGCAACTCTTTTACGTTTCATGTATTTCATATGAATCAATCAGTGATCTAGTCAATTCCTGAAGCCAAATTCGTCGGGCCAAACTATCAGTCAGTGATTCCTGATTCTTCGTTTCATGATTCGAACTGTTCTGATTCGTACGAAGGGAACGGGGTAGCGTCGGATAAATGTAATCCTTTGAGACAATGCTAGAGGGGACTCAACACCAACGAATGTGAAGAAACTTCAATGGGGCGCTCTAGGTTGTTGCCTGCTTCAAAAACTGCATGACCAATTGCTCAACACTACCGCCGGGTGACGGAGGTACAAGTGACTCATGTGAAAGGTCATAAAAATATGATATTCTTGGCTACTATCAAGTCAAAAGAATGCAGGCGGATTATTCTCCTCAAAATAGTTAAACGAGAAAATAAAAGGGTTCGAGAAGAATAAGGATGGGACGTTTTCGAGAGTGGATGGGTATCGGCCGGGTTGCGGAGTCGGTGATGCAACCGGAACCGAGACCTTGATAAGACAATTTTGAATGTATCCCCTGACTCCTCCGTTTTTCGCCTTGCTCACTTCCAATTTGGACGAAAAAATTTCATCCCTTCTACTGACATCCCAAGGACATATCGTTCTTATTTTGTCGTCTCACTAGTCCATGGCTGGTACCCCCCTCCACGACCTCGCCGTCTCTGGGCTCCCGCTTGTGTCTGAAACTGTTTCTGCTGAGAATATCGACGGATTTAACGCAGTAAAACGCGACGGAAGTTCTTGGGCTGCCACCCTCCCAGCCCACCAGGGTCTCTACAACAATGAATATGAAAAAGACTCCTGTGGTGTTGGTTTCATCTGCCATGTCAAAGGAGAACGAAACCACAAGATCGTGTCCGACGCTCGTCAGCTTCTATGTGCAATGACCCACAGAGGTGCGACTGGTGCTGATAGCCGTGATGGCGATGGTGCAGGTGTCATGACAGGCATCCCACATGAATTATTCAAGCGTGAAGTGGAGATGGATATCAGCTGTTTCCTCCCAGAGCTTGGAGAGTACGCTGTCGGAAACATTTTTTTCAAAAAAGATGATCGCATCCAGTTGCAAAATCAGCAAGGCATCTTTACCAAAATCGCCAAGGACCTTGGTCTTCGTGTCCTCGGTTGGCGTGAGGTCCCCACTGATGGTACTATCCTTGGTCCTGCAGCCAGTAGCAGAGAGCCTACAATTCTTCAGCCCTTCATCGTACTTCGTAGCCATTACGGTGAAGGGAATTCGTGCCAGAACGGGACTTTTGATGCTCGTCACTTTGAGCGGCAACTTTATGTCCTTCGTAAGCACGCAACGCACAGCATGTTCGTCTGTCTTTTTCCCCCGGTAATTTCTTGAGCTCAATCGCCTTGACCCTGTTAGCGGTCTTTCTCAAGGATTTTACATCTGTTCTTTGGCATCCAAGAACATTGTTTACAAGGGTCAGCTTTCGCCTCCTCAGGTGTACAATTACTACCACGATTTGAATCATGTTCTATATCGATCGCACTTCACTCTGGTACACTCTCGTTTCTCTACTAATACATTCCCGAGTTGGGATCGTGCCCAGCCCATGAGATGGGCTGCACACAATGGTATGTCTTGTGGTAGTCTGAAATCCGGTTATTTGATAAATGCTCAGGCGAGATCAATACTGTTCGGGGCAACAAGAACTGGATGCGTGCTCGCGAGGGGGTCTTATCATCTCAACATTTTGGTGATCAGCTCGATCTACTGTATCCTATCATTGAAATGGGTGGTTCTGATTCCGCCGCTTTCGATAATGTTCTGGAACTTTTGGTTGTCAACGGGGTTGTTACATTACCCGAGGCGATTATGATGATGATTCCTGAAGCGTGGCAAGACAATGAAAGTATGGAACCAGAGAAGAGGGCATTCTACAACTGGGCTGCCTGCCTGCAAGAACCATGGGATGGGCCTGCACTTTTCACTTTTAGCGATGGCCGTTATTGCGGCGCAAACCTCGACCGTAATGGACTTCGTCCATGCCGCTTCGTCATTACAAACGAGGATATCATAGTGTGCGCCTCCGAAGTTGGTGCCATTTACATTTCTCCAGAGAAGATTGTACAGAAAGGTCGTCTTAAACCGGGTCGCATGCTTCTCGTCGATACCCTCGAGGGCCGTATTGTCGACGACAAGGAGCTCAAGCGCGACACTGCCTCCAAGCAGAACTTTGTGTCTTGGATTGAATCTAATCTTCTTCATGTCTCCAACATCATAAAACGAGTTAAGCGCAGCAACGTCCAGCTCCAGCCTGTCCTCGACGACTCTTCTCTTAGCACAGATCCAAGGCTACTTGCCTTCGGGTACACTTTGGAGCAGCTTCATCTACTTTTGCTTCCTATGGTGAACGACGGAAAAGAGGCTCTTGGGTCCATGGGGAATGATGCCCCATTAGCTTGCATGGCTGTCCAATCCCGTCTCATCTATGATTACTTTCGTCAACTCTTTGCTCAAGTCACCAATCCTCCCATTGATCCTATCCGTGAAAGCATCGTCATGTCTCTCGAAGCTTATGTCGGCCCTGAGGGTAATCTGCTTGATATGAAGCCGGAGCAATGTCACCGTATTCTTCTTCCATCTCCCATCATTTCTATCGAAGAGATGAATGCCATGAAGAATTTGAAATTGGCATATACTACTTGGCCTTCTCGTACTATTGATATCACTTTCGCCAAGGCTGAGGGTCTTCCAGGCTATCAGCTTGCTCTGGAGCGTGTTTGTAGCGAAGCAACCCAAGCTATCGAGGATGGTGTCAAGGTTATTGTTCTTAGCGACCGAGCTACTGGACCAGACCGTGTGCCGTTGTCGGCCTTGATCGCTTGTGGTGGGGTTCACCATCATCTTACGTCCCAAAAGAAACGTGCCAAGATCGCCCTAATGGTTGAAACTGCTGAAGCCCGCGAGGTCCACCATCTCTGCGTCCTCGTTGGGTACGGGGCTGATGCCATCTGTCCTTGGCTCCTGATGGAGACCATCTACAAGGTCGCACGTGAAGGCCTGTCAGTATATGATATATTGTTTTGGTGATTGATGTATTGATTATTTGAGTTAGCATCAAGTCTGATATTCCTGTGGAAAAGCTCCTCGATAATTACCGCAAGTCGGTAGACAATGGTATCCTCAAAGTCATGTCGAAGATGGGTATCTCTACATTGCAATCCTATAAAGGCGCCCAGATTTTCGAGATTTTGGGCTTGCACAACGAAGTCGTCGAGAAATGCTTTATCGGTTCAGCAAGTCGCATTCAGGGAGCCACATTCGATCTACTGGCCATGGATGCCTTCGAGCTGCATGAACGTGGATGGCCCAGTCGTGAGACTATTCTGCCACCGGGTATGCCAGAGTCAGGTGAATATCACTGGCGTGACGGTGGTGAGGCTCACATCAACGACCCCTCTGGCCTCGCCAATCTTCAAGACGCTGTTCGTGAGAAGAATCAATCGGCTTACGATTCTTACGCCCGCAATGCGAATGAACAGACTGAGAGAGTCCATTTACGTGGTTTACTCGAGTTCCGCTATGAGAATGCAACCCCCATTCCTATTGAACAGGTTGAGCCTTGGAATGAAATCGTCCGTCGCTTTGTCACGGGTGCTATGTCCTATGGATCCATCTCCATGGAAGCTCATTCTACGCTTGCCATTGCCATGAATCGTCTTGGCGGAAAATCCAATACTGGTGAGGGTGGTGAAGATGCCGAACGCTCTCAAGTCTTTCCCAGCGGTGATACAATGCGCTCTGCTATCAAGCAAATTGCGTCTGGTCGTTTTGGTGTTACTTCGAATTATCTCGCTGACGCTGACGAACTGCAAATTAAGATGGCACAAGGCGCTAAACCAGGTGAAGGTGGTGAGCTCCCAGGTCACAAGGTCTCTGTCTCCATCGCTCGTACCCGCCATTCTACTGCCGGTGTCGGTCTCATTTCTCCTCCCCCACATCACGATATCTATTCCATCGAGGACCTTAAGCAACTCATCTATGATCTGAAATGCTCAAACCCCCGCTCTCGCGTTTCCGTTAAACTTGTATCTGAGGTTGGAGTTGGTATAGTTGCCAGCGGTGTCGCAAAAGCGAAGGCAGATCATATCCTCATATCTGCCCATGACGGGGGTACTGGTGCCTCTCGTTGGACCGGGATCAAATATGCCGGTCTGCCATGGGAACTCGGTCTGGCTGAGACTCATCAGACCCTTGTTCTCAATGATCTACGTGGACGAGTCACCGTTCAGACCGACGGTCAGATTAGGACAGGTAAGGACATCGCTATTGCTTGTCTGCTCGGTGCGGAGGAATGGGGTTTTGCGACGACGCCATTAGTTGCCATGGGTTGCATCATGATGAGGAAGTGTCATCGTAAGTTTGTAGGCTTTCCATTATTAATTGATATCTCATGATCTTTGCTATAGTCAACACCTGTCCTGTTGGTATTGCCACTCAAGATCCTCAGCTTCGGGCCAAGTTTGCAGGTCAACCTGAACAAGTCATTAACTTTTTCTACTACCTTGCTGAGGAGCTTCGTGGCATCATGGCGAAGCTCGGTTTCCGTACCATTAATGAAATGGTTGGTCGAGCTGATATGCTCAAGATGAATGAACTGTTGCGCACTTTTAAAACTGCCCACCTCGATCTCTCCGCTATCCTTAAACCTGCCTGGCAGATGCGTCCTGGTGCTGCTACTTATCGTGTTCGTCAACAAGATCACAAGCTCTACATTCGTCTTGATAACAAGTTTATCGACGAGGCCGAGCCCGCTCTTACTAAGGGATTACCTGTTCACATTGAATGTGATGTCACCAATACGGACCGCGCCCTTGGAACGTCTCTCTCATATCGTGTGTCCAAATCTTATGGTGAGGAAGGACTTCCAAAAGATACCATTCATATTCGTATGCGAGGCTCAGCTGGGCAATCATGTGGTGCTTTCCTCGCTCCTGGGATCACCATCGAGTTAGAGGGTGATGCCAATGATTATGTTGGAAAGGGTTTATCTGGTGGAAGGCTCGTTGTATACCCTCCCAAACAATCAACGTTCAAGGCTGAAGAGAATATCATCATTGGAAATGTTTGTTTGTATGGTGCTACCTATGGAGAGGCTTTCATTCGTGGCATTGCGGCTGAGCGTTTCGCAGTCCGAAATTCGGGCGCCAATGCCGTCGTTGAGGGCTGTGGCGATCACGGTTGTGAGTACATGACTGGCGGTCGAATCGTTATCCTAGGCTCCACCGGTCGTAATTTCGCCGCTGGCATGAGCGGCGGTATTGCATACGTCCTCGACACCGCGCATACATTTGCTTCTAAGGTCAACAAAGAAATGGTTGAATTAGGACATGTCACCGATCCTCGAGAGATTGCCGCGTTGCGCGGCCTGATTGAGGATCATCGCCATTATACCCAATCCGAAATTGCTGATCGTGTTCTCCATGATTTCCACCACCTCCTTCCACTCTTTGTGAGGGTAATGCCACTGGATTACAAGCGAGTATTGGAAGAGCAAGCCATTCGCGAGAAGGAAGAGAAGCTGCGTTTGAACGTCATTGATCTAGTCCCGTCACGAACCGCTAGCCAGGTCGATTTGGCATCTGAAAGCCTTGAGGAGATCCTCACCTCTAAGACTCACCCTCAAGGCATTGCAGGTCAGGTACAGAAACCTCGCCATGAACCTTCCTTAGTTGATGTCGAAGATTCACTTGTTGATGAAACTACAACTAAAAAACGCCTTGATAAGCTCGACAAGACTCGTGGTTTTATGAAATATAAGCGGCTCGGTGAGGCTTATCGCCCTCCTCGCAAGCGTGTCAAGGACTGGAAAGAGATCTCCGGGCGTTTGACTGAAAGCGAACTCAAGTATCAGTCTGCTCGCTGCATGGATTGTGGCGTACCATTCTGTCAATCCGATACAGGCTGCCCTATCTCTAATATAATCCCTAAATGGAATGATCTAGTTTTCAAGGGACAATGGCAGGATGCACTCAATCGCTTGTTGATGACCAATAACTTCCCCGAATTCACTGGCCGTGTCTGCCCTGCTCCATGTGAGGGTGCTTGTGTCCTCGGAATCAATGAGCAGCCTGTGGGTATCAAGAGCATTGAGTGTGCCATCATTGATAAGGTATGACTTATGTGTCTGACCTATGTACTGTGATGAATCACCATTTTCAGGGCTTTGAAATGGGCTGGATGGCACCTCGTCCTCCTGCATTTAGGACCGGAAAGCATGTAGCTGTCATTGGTTCCGGTCCCTCCGGTCTTGCATGTGCAGACCAGCTGAACAAGGCAGGTCATTGGGTGACTGTGTACGATCGCAACGATCGTATGGGTGGCCTTCTCATGTATGGCATACCAAAGTACGTGTGCCCAGTTTCCTCAAAATTCTGACTCTTCTGACAAAAATTGCAGCATGAAACTTGATAAGGATATTGTGCAACGACGTGTTGATCTCATGGCTGCAGAAGGTGTTGTACGTATATCCGCTGCCTTGACCTGATTGCTCCTAAACCACTTTCAGACTTTCGTTCCTAATATCCACGTTGGTGTAGATGTAGATGGTAACGAGTTCCGCAGCGAGTACGATGCTGTTGTTGTTTGCACCGGTGCAACATGGCCGCGTGACTTAAAGATCCCTAATCGTGGCGCGAATGGCATACACTTTGCCATGGAGTACCTCCAGGTTGCTTGGTCCAACTCTTTCGCCTGGTTTTGTTTCTTATTCCATCTTTTTATCAGCTTAATACAAAATCATTGCTGGATTCACAACTGCAGGACACCTCGTACATCAGTGCAAAGGGCAAAGATGTCATTGTCATCGGCGGTGGTGACACGGGTAATGACTGTATTGGAACAGCCATGCGGCACGGTGCCAAGTCGGTTGTCAACTTCGAACTTCTCCCCAAGCCACCTACTACTCGCGGAAGAGACAACCCTTGGCCACAATGGCCCCGGTATGTTTTTTCTCTATGTCTATTGGTTGATGTTGATTCGGCTCAGCATTTTCCGTACTGATTACGGACACATTGAGGTTGCAGCCCACTTCGGTAATGGTGAGTCTTTCTGCCTGTTTTAACTCAAGGTTGTATAAGTAAGTTTTTAGATCCTCGCGAGTATTGCATCTCCACCAAGGATTTTGTCGTTGATGAGAATAATAATCTCGCTGGTTTGAACACTGGTACGGTAGTTTCACACAGGGGACACCAATTACGTAAACTAACTTCTCGGGTGTGAAGTCCGTGTTGAATGGACCAAAGACAGCAGAGGTCGCTGGAAAATGGAAGAAGTTCCTGGATCGGAAAAGTACTTCCCTGCTCAACTCGTCTTCCTTGCCCTCGGTTTCTTGGGCCCAGAGGCCAAGGTCATTGAACAGCTTGGTGTCAAACAGGATGCCCGTTCCAACATCCAGACAAAGGTATGTCTTACGACTCAGCATGTACTCACCCGAATTGACTGGCTTCTTCCAGAAATACAGTACTAACGTTGAAGGTGTTTTCGCTGCAGGTGACTGCAGACGGGGTCAATCGCTGATTGTTTGGGGCATCAAGTAGGTGTATCTATTTGTCGCTTTGTTGTCGCTCATTGTGTTTCAGTGAGGGTCGTGGTGCTGCTGCTGAGGTCGATGTTTACTTGTCTGGATCCACCAGATTACCCCTGGCTGGAGGCATCAAGGCGAGAGTAAGTCGAACCTTCGTGGCTTTAATATTAAAGCGCTGAAATCATGTACTATAGACCTATGTCCCTCCCCCCAGCAAGATTAGGCAAAACTCTCACTCTGTCGAAGTCAAGGCGTAAAATGTCGGAATTCATGGCGACCATCTCTTAGAATGATTTCATATATCTATCATACCTTCTATCATACCTTGTATTTCCATTGCTTATATTTATGCCATCTATTTGTTTGTTCGATTAGAGTTCTACAATTTATCTGTTATAACTTTCTTTGATGAAAAGCTGTTGTCGATACTCGCATAAGAGATGGCCTCCGGGATCCGGGGAAGATGAGGTTGATAAATCGGTATAGGTGAGTACTCTAGTGGACTACGAAAAAAGCTTGAAGATCGAGGAATGTTCCTGTATGTCCCTACTCTTTCCACGAATGGCCCAGACTCCCCAGTTGGTTTTAACCATTACGCGGGGATCAAAATCCGCAATCTCCCATTTTTCACTCCCAAAGGAATTGGAACCAGGTGTGATGACCCATTCAAACTCACCAGCAACCTGGGGTGCACTGGAAAGTGAGCGAACATCGCGTTCGACGTCGGTAGGTGAAAACCCGGTGACGAAAATTGTGCATTTGCTTGCAAGAAGCATTGGTAGGACAGGACCCCATTCCGTCGGAGAGGCAATTTGTAAGAGAGGTTGGCCATTCTCATCGACAGACTCCGGGGATGGAAACCCAAAACCAGGAGAAAACACGAAGAAGAGGTCACTATAGGGATCCAACGTGTGCTGGAATTGAGCATGTACATCAGCGTAATTGGTTTGCATTCCCGTGATTGTGAGTTGAGGAGTGTATGGAACAGTGTATGATGGAACACCGTATCTTTGGAGTGAGTCTCGTGTGCGTTTAAGCCGAACAATAGGTGCAGGGGTAGGAGGTTCGTATACATTTGGTAGATATTCCTTTTTCTCCATCACCTTTTCAACCTCAGCCCCTTGGCTTTCCACCATATCCACATGTGGTACGTTGGCATTATTTGATGACTCCGAACTAGCCGTGAATGTTTTAGGTGTCTCATTCTTTGGAGGCTTTGGCAATGAAACCTGGGGTCCAATAAAAAAGAGATGGAAATGGGTCGAGGGGAAAAGCATGGTCAATTGCTCCCATACATGCGGCGGCAGAGATGATTCGGCGCGTGCTCCGAGGATAAAAACGCGCACTTGAGGTTTGCCTACGACTGCCTCTTCTGTTTCTGGTGCACCTGGCTCGACGTGAAGTGTGCTGCGGAGTGCTGATAAGTTTACAGAGAATTTAGTCAGTCTGCACATCCTTCCTCTTCATTTCTGTGTAGAGAAAGGAATCACCTGCGAGGGATCGACTACCCTCCGGAGTGAGCCGTTGGTTTTTTAAGGTCAAGTTGCTGTACTGGTGTAGGGTATTTCCGATCGTGATAGGGTAGGTGAGAAGCTTACTCGCGTGTCGACGTGACCGCTCAGTGTCCATAGAATTAAACCCTCGAGTGTACCAGAAGACATCCCAATTTGCAAAGGAGATAGCTTCTTCATATCCCTGAGGACCTTTTCCGAGTGGGAAGAAAAAATCAAATTCTAGTCAAACAAAGATAATATGAAAGACCCACCTGGCAACTCGAACTCGCGCAGCCTCCTTCCACTTCGTAGATCGTGCTCATCTTCATTGGCTTCTCGTAGACGTTGGCAGTATTTTTTATGTTCTGTGTCTTCTTTCCAATGTTCTTCTGAACAATGAGTAGGCCAACCACAGTCTGGACACTCATACTTGACTGCGCGGGGTTGTGCTTGGGTATGGGCGTGAACATGTGTGTGTGAGCCCGCACATACGGGGCAAGGAGCTAATTGTTTGACAGCTTCTCCTCTAGCACGTACGGGAGGAAAAGGAGATTTGGAGAACGGATGAAATAGGTTGTCTTCGGTAAGAATATGACCAGACTCTACAGACGAGGGTGGTTTGTTCTTCCTGAGAAAACCGAAGATCGATCTTCGCTGACCAGCATGACCCAAGTTCTGGATGGAAGTGAGATAGGCTGAACGAAAGACAGCTGAGCGGGCAGGCAGCCGGGGCAAGAGCATTTAGAAAACACAGTGTGGTAATGTTCTAGTGTCTCTATTTTCCCCTGTTGTCTATCACCTCGCTCTAAGCTTTTCTTTCCAACATCATGACGACTACTCGTCAAGCAACTATTTCTCGCAAAACTAGCGAAACAGAAATCGAGGTCTTCATTGATTTGGATTGTGTCCCTGGTGCAAATGTCAAGCAGACGATTGACGTTTCTACCGGAATCGGATTTCTGGACCATGTATGATCTCTTTGCATAAATCAAAGTGCTTTGATCCATGATATTCGTAAGATGTATACTGCCCTGGCCAAACACGGTGGCTTGTCCCTTAGTATGAAGTGCAAGGGTGATTTATGGATCGATGATCACCACACAGCAGATGAGTCGAAGTTTCTTATTTCCATCTCAACCGTCCAATGATCGCACACAGGACAGTGCTATTGCACTAGGGACTGCATTCAAGCAGGCTCTTGGCCCAGTCCGTGGCATCAGGCGGTATGGAACAGGTTTTGCTCCTTTGGACGAGGTTAATACCAATGTAATTATCTCGACTCGCACTATTTCATGCCTTGTTTCCAGGCCCTTTCACGCGCTGTCATTGACATCTGTTCTCGACCTTACTGTGTGACCGACCTTGGCCTCAAGCGCGAGAAGATTGGCGACCTTTCAACTGAAATGATACCCCATATATTCTACTCATTTGCCATGGCCTCTGGCGTCACTCTTCACGTCGATGTTCTCAGAGGCGAAAATGATCATCACCGGTATGTTCAGCAACACCTAGCAAGATCACTCTTCATTTTATTTTTGCCCCAGCTCTGAATCTGCCTTCAAAGCCCTTGCCTTAGCAATCCGTCAGGCCATCGAGAGAACAGGAAGCACCGATGTCCCTAGTACCAAGGGGGTACTATAGATATAACGATTACATCGTCTGGAGAGTTGTCAAAGAAAAAGAAATGCACATTGTATCTAACCCCAAAAGACACACTGTTCCTCGGGGGGAGGGTTCAGTCTTGCACCCGCAGGACAATTGAATGCTTTCGCGAACTCCGGTATATTCGAAACAGTCCCATCAACTCGATAACGGCTCGGAGAGTGAGGGTCAGTCCGGATACGTTGAATCTTAGTAACATGAATCAGTCATTAGCTATTAAGTCTCAAAGGGTTACTCACGGCTGCGGCTGGTTTCATAGCACGTGCCCAAATGCGCCCGAAGGCGATGAAAAATAGTTGTTCCCTTCAAAAACAAATCAGCGATGAAAGCGGCTTTCACTCGAGTTGCCTTTCTGGCCTACCTAGTATAGTTCAGCCCAGGTAACAGGTATTCACCACCTGCCTCAACAGAAGTATTGTATTGCGCTTTCCACGCTCGGAGCGATTGGATCAAGCCCGTATCGCCAATATTCTCACCAGACGTGCTTCAAGAAATCAGCAAGCGGCCGGAACAGGCCGCATGAAGCTCACAGATTGCCCTGTGATTGTCAGCATTTGAATCATCTGAGATTGAATTTAATAGCTCACATTCACATGAATCTTCCCCCCTTTCCCGTCGTCAATAGTATAGGCTACGGTGAGCAATTGAGGGCCACAGATTGCCATGAAAAAAATTTGTTCCCATACTGGAGTACTGTTCGATGATGCAATCTTGTTTAATCTTGAAACCTCGGCTTGTAGAGTCCGTCCACCATTCTTCAAGTTTACCGTGTTGGTTGTACAAGCGCCCAGCGGAATCGAATGCATGCTATTCTCCTAGGTCAACAACGATCCTGGCCACGTCAACAATCCAACAGACCGTCAGTTCATGAGCAGCAACTTGACCGAAAGCACCATAAGAGAGATATCCAGGCCTAAAACAACATGATGTCTGGGGTTCAAGTTGGAACAGTAAAATAACAGACCATCCTTGGGAGAAAAAAGGGGGCTGAAGAATACCAGCTGGGAAAACAATCTACAAGAACATTGGACTGAGCTATCCACCTGCATGAAACATTTTCTTGCCTCGTTAGCTGGTGGATTGAAGTATGCATTGACCATGGAAGGCCACATTTCCCATGACTCTGGGTCTCTGCTCAGGTCAAGTCTAAGCCAGCTCTTGGATACTTCACCCTTCCTGGTGTGAAGTCAATTAGAGTTCATGGACTTCAAGACGAAAAATAAGATATACTGGGCACTCAGCATGTTATTGAAGAAGTCGCTTTTATCAATTTGGACCGAACGATAATAATGAGCGATAGACTGAGGGTCTTCTGTATTTGGGGACAGAGGATAACCAACTTTGATGCGAATAGCATCGGCCTAATAATCTGATTCATTCCGTCGAGGAGCTAGATGACAGGCATACTCACCTTCTCTGCAGCTGCGTTCGCAGACTTTTCATCCATCCAGTCGATAGCCCTGAGTGAGACCTTGAATGCATCAACAATGTCAGTGATAATCATGATCCCTTTCGCTCGAGAATCTCCGCCGAAAGTCTTGTTAGCGAAAAATCTTCCGGCAGCAAAGCCAAGAGTCTCTTCCACTTTGCCAACACAGAACTCTCCACGGTCACCAACAGCTCCTTTCTTAATACCGGTCAATACTTCTAGTAGTGTTCGCTGTGCCTGCCAGGCCTCTGTACTCGTACCAAGGTATGGGGACAACGCCAGCGCCGCTTGTGTCACGAGATATGATTCAATGACATGGTTTGATGTGTCCTTCAAGATATTGGAAAGGGTAGTTGCAAACTTAGGATAGGTTAGGATGATGCGTTGCGGGAACCGGCGAGGCGTGAACGTCGAAAGATAGGTTGGGAAGTCTACTTCAGGCAGAGCGTCAAACAAAACAGAAGAGTGAACAGGATTGTAGGTTGCGATTGGATCTTGTAGAATATCCCTAGAGGCATACCTCCTCAGAGAACTTCTTGTGTCGAGTTGACTGTGACAACTTACAAATCGAGACTTGCCCGTGCCATCCTACTTTCAAACTCAACAACTTTTTTAGCTAATCCATGGATATCACGATGCTTGGGAGGCTTATTCTCGCCTCCACCATCGCCACTGTCATCATTGCTATCCCAAGGTGGCCAGGGCCAGGGAGGCCACATTCTCTGAGATTCCTTCTTGATCAAAAAATTTGCTTGCTTGTCATTTTGTCCGAGTTCTAGCTCGTCGTCCATGTTATTGTCGTCATCAAGGATGGTCAAGAGACGTTCAACGATGGTCTGGTACAGTTTTCTGATTGATTCATCCTCATAGTATTCCTACAAAGGAGAGATTCAAGAACTAGAAAACACGATATAATATGACAAGGACAAACCTTAGAAGGAAGACCGAGATCTGGCTGACTAAACCACAGGACCATATGGTTTGGGTCATCTCCAACGTCACCTTCTATTCCAAAGGAGAACAAAGAACTAATGCCTGGAGAAGAATAACACAAAATGAAGACGTCAGATGCTCTTCTATCAAAGGATTACATCGTACCTTGCGAGTGGAGGAATGCGAGTGCAGCTGTCAATCCCTTCGATTTGCTCGTCCCTTCTCGCCAGCCAATTTCAGAACCTCCTTTTCTGAACAGCTTTCGAATCGTCTGAACAAAGTGGTCAAGTGGAGCACCGCCGATACCATCCAATAAAGACTCATTAAGACAGGAAGTGTACATATCCCGGATTTTTTTGAGGATTTCTTCATCATATGGGTCTTTAAACTCTAATGCGTTTTCATCTGCAGACTCCAAGATCTGCTGTATTACCTGCTGGTTTTTCTGAGCCAATGCTTCGAAATTGCCATAACTGCTCTTATCCGCAGGCAAAGGATGCGCTTTCAGCCATCCATTGTCTTAATCCGAGATATCAACACAATCCAGATATGTCAGCCAATAAGGAAATCCTGTACTTACTGACGTACTCATAAAAGTTCTCGCAGGGATCCTGAGTCGTGTCCAGAGAAGAAAGAATCGCCCCAGCCAATACAACACATTGTGATTCCATGCATACATCCTGTCGTATTGTAACACGTGTGAGAGGTTTTCAAAACTTCTGATGAGTATATTTCTGACTTTTCCTGGGCCTCCAGTAGGGCTGGGAATAGGTACTGGTTCCATCGTTTTGGTGACCTTTTCAGTCGTAGTAAATGTCGTCGTTCTTTCAACTTTGGTGGATGAATGAACATAGGTAGTCGTCGTCGTGGAAGTCTTTGTTCTTGTAAGAGTTCCTGTCTCAGTATATGTATATGGTAGCGTATGATACTCCGTCGTCGTGAAAGTCTGAGTGACAGTCTCCCCAGGATTGCCATCACGGACGAGACCGAGTTTATGCTGAGCTCCGGTAAAGAGGCCAATGAAAACCTGTAGAGCATCAATCTCGGAGGAAGAAAATATCTTGAAAAGCCTGACCGAGGTGACTAGAAGCAAAACGAGAGCTAGAATTAATAGGATCTTGGTGAGAGGTGTAAGTGGTTCTTGAACCACCTTATTGATACGATCGGAGAATGTTGGTTCGTCATGCCCCTCCTCTGTGGTGTACATTAGACGTGTTCGCAGAGCATCTACGGCATTAGAATACAGTCCACATATATACTGAGTGCACTCACCATTGGAACTAGAGGGCCCAGGATCTGTGTCCGACATTATGACGGACGAAACACCTGTGAGATGCAAGCCGCACGGACTCTACTCTTTTTATGTAGACAATGGTTTAAAAGAGATGCCTCGATGCTGTCGTGTGGACGCTGCAAGGATATGAGGTATGTATCATAGTCACATGTGATTTCTATTTAAATATTAATTAAAAATGATAGGTGTAACAATAATTTGTGTGACAATGCCTTTGGAAGGATCAGTAGTTGAGAACAGCATCAGAAACACAGGCACAGGCAGTATCAGCAACATTACAGATAGCATCAGCACCAGAGACAGCAATAGCAAAGAGTATGGTTCTAGACCCAGGGTGATTTGATAGAGACTGTAGAAGGTATATGTAAGGGGACTGGCTCTTCTGAGACTTTTCTCTCCCACATTTTTTGGCTGATCCATGTTCTGTGATCCTTCCCCATATCTGCACTCATCTGCACATCCACTTTCCCACACTCCAGACCCCTTTAAGCCACATACCAATACTCTGAACCATCTAGTTGTGTTATTTAACTGGAAACACTTGCTAAGCACTTTAGCTCTCTTCTAATTTGGTCTCTCTATTCTGAACTGTTCCTGATTACTTAATTATCATTATTCCTTGCTTATGTAAACAGAATTCTGACACATTAGAATAAACCTGTTATTATATAGAGTAGTCATCACCTTCAGAAATCCCCATTCTGTTTTCTTAAGATTTTCTAGAGGTGAGTGTATAGGTTAGTATTTTTTAGATGATAGACTTAGGATTTCCTGGAGATTTGAAGAGCTTTACTTTTCTGCCCAGTTGCCCTAATAGTATGAGTATTATAGTCTAAAATCCAATTATATTATTCTCTATAATGGATAGCACTCAGCTAATTTCTGTAAGTACTTTGTTTTCTCTGACAAAGTTTCTTCTTTAATATTGGGTTTCTGTTTCTATTTTGTTAAAGTAACTGGGCAGAGACATGGAGTTTGCATTTCAAACTCTAGGAAAAACCTAAGTTATAGTTATATTGTCCAAATAATGTACAGAGTAGAACTCATCTCCAAGAAAAACCTGAGAGAATAGAATGAGGTCTCCTGAAAATAGCAAATATTTAAGAGTATATTCCAATCTAGTAGAATAATACTAATATAACTCAGAAATAATAGTATCCAAATAGTTAGAAACTCTAATAGAAACATCTAGAATATTTACTAGAAAAAGCAGAGGTCTACTTAATAGCAATAGAGGATATATAAGTATTTTGTGACAGAGATTGGAGTTTGTTAAGGATAGAGAGGGACTAATAGTGTGAAAAGTCTAATACTCTAACATCCATCTCTTCTTTTATATTGTTACAACTTGAAGTAAGAAAAACTTAAAATCTGTTACTCAAATAAATCATAGAGTATTAGGGTTTAGATAGTGAAACTCTGCTACTTAGTCTGATATAAATATATCTAAGGTATTTTTCAAGAGATCCTTACTTTAATGCCAAAACTCTTTCATTTGACTAGATACTAGTATTTTTTATTTTTTTTAAGTCAACAATTTATTATACAGGGCATGATAGCAGTCTGTGCCTACAGGAGGAATTATGTATGGAGTATCAATACTCTAACCTTTTTATACAGTTACTCAACACAAAGGACTACTAAGGAATTGAACTCATAACCTCAAGTAGGTTTAAGGTAGGCATAATACACATGGATGGAGGGGAGGGGAGCTCTTCCACTATGCCATCTCTCCCTCTACTAGTATTTTCTATAGTACTAGTAATTATTCAGAATTTTTTCACCTCATATTCTTTTCTATTAATGAATTAAACATCAAATATAAATATTATAGTATGGATGTTAAAGTAACTGGATGGAAGTATAAAAGATACTTAAAACTTCAGAAAAAACCCAAGAGAATAGAATAAGATTTTTTAAAAGCAATAGCTATTCAAAGTACTCTAGTAGTTTATACTAGTTAAGCAGAACATAATTACAAAATATTTGCACCAATGTGGTTAGAAAT
>Ga0157368_1000092_pt1 | contig 39110 bp, 48 predicted proteins | sample AttbisABBM3_FD_113146 | JGI IMG/M metagenome (GOLD analysis project Ga0157368, IMG submission 113146) | Fungus gardens microbial communities from leaf cutter ant in Botucatu, State of São Paulo, Brazil - Atta bisphaerica ABBM3 | ecosystem: Host-associated > Fungi > Mycelium > Unclassified ... | reverse complement strand
ACACTACATATACATCAAGCCCCAAATGTGGTCAGGGAATTACCATATCCAGTCATCTCCTGTCATTGGGCGTCAATCATTTGTTTGAGTTCGCATCGTACAGTTGATCGATTGGTTGTTGATTCATTGTTGATGACCATTTGAAAAGCTACAAGCTCGGAAAAGATTTCGGCAAGGCGAATGATGAACTAGAACCAGATAGTCGACAGATGCGTTCGTTGAGACGAAACGTCTGATCACAGCTAACTTCCCGTGAATCTGATGAGCGAATAAAATCACATCACATCACAAAACGTATGCTCATCAATCAATTTCAGGTATGCCTATTCTATGGTAGAATCTCTCAATAGAATAGAATGAGCATCTTAATCGTCACACAAATAACTTGGTCTCCAACCCAAAACATAGAAAAAGGCGTCCGATTTTAAAAAAAATTTCTTCAAAGGATGTCTTGAGGTACACTTACAAGTCTTACAAGCGCAGCCAACGCCCTTGTGTATGCAACTCCTTACACTACACTATGTCCGATATAAATATAAATCCGATTCACAAAAGTCACATTATTATTATTATTTCCGGAAAATGTAGGCTTTTAGCACCTGATAAGCATTTCTCACTCACTCACTCATTCACTGATTTTATTTATTTATTTACAGCTATGATGATTTCACTAACATTGACCTCAAATTCATCATGGCTCATTCAAATTCTACTCGGGGGGAAATATCACAATGTTCAATAGCCATGATGTTTTCATCCGACGCGATGGACAATGCCTTGAAAAAGATAAACTCCCACTCCATCTTTCCTCAAGACCATCTCGTTGACTCAAAAAAAAGTCTTTTGTCGATTGCTTCTGTATTGATATGGACTTTCTTCGAAAAATGGACTGCCCATCGGATGGTATCCCCCTGACTTTCAAGTCCCAAGTCGTAGTTTCTTTAAATGAGTGGTTATATTTATATTTCAAATTTTGCTAAAGGAAATAGGCACGACATAAGCCCTAGCTGGTGGATAAGAGGATAGGAAGAGAAATGAAGAGGAGCTGGTGTGTTGTGGAAAAATCATGGCCTCGGCGCTCTTTTCCTGCGAACAAAATTTCCAATCAAATGATCCAGCAAAAAACCTTAGGTGCATTTATTTTGCGATATTGTCCATTTCTTCCTATTAATAAAGAGCTACTTTTTTTGAAAAAATGAGCAGATTATATAGTTTGTTGGCCAAAGGTAAGAAGATATTTCAAAGCATGCCAGATAATCGAACAAGTAAGTTGCATTGCGAATAAATCAAATAAAAGTGCGTGTGACACGAGTCTATGCCATTTCAAGACTTTAAACAACAATATTGGAACTACCGAAAAACTTGTTATAGCCGTCAACAAGTGTGAGAGAGAGAAAAAGTAGGAGTAGACGAGGAAGGACGAGGCCCACAAGCGTGAGTTCATGGCCTCAACCCAGATTTTGATCTCCCGCATGCACTTACCGGGAACGAGATCATTGAATTCCCACTCCCACTTGCTACACCCACACCCGCCTCAGCCCCAACCCCAGCCCCGACACTTCCAGCTTCCCTGACTTTTCCTCTGTGTGGTCTACTTGCCGACCCCAGCATCACGGAGCCCGCCAAATGTGCATGCATTTGTGAAGGTACGGGAACCTTAAAGTCCTTTGTTTCAAAATCCCATGTCGCGAATAGCTGTGCATCAGGAATAAGCGGTTTGTCGTTTCCTTCTCCACTATTCCCACTTTCTCCTCCATTCTCCGAATCGTGATCTTTTGATTTGTTTTTAAGCAATAGAGATGAGCTAGCAATGGTGGAAACGGGGGTGGGGGGAACACCATTGCCATCCGTTGTATTGGAAGGTACGGCGTGTGAGTTCCATGGTGCCGGAATCCCTCGTCCGTAAAGAAGAGGTTTTGTACCTCGATGAAGGACGGGCGGGTGTGCGAGACGAGTTATCCGATTCATGACCACGGGCTACACAACATATCAGAGGAAAAATTGATCATGTTTTTCAGAAGGCTCACAGGAAGCACATGTCTAGCCAACTCGGGTATTCGATTGGATTGATGTCCAAGTAACGGCGTCAACCTCTCCATTCCTGATACAGGTCTAGGTATAGTCGGTGGAAACCTAAACTCCTTGTCCTTAGCCGTATCTAGCTTTCCATTCACCGCAGAGTCACGATCGTTGATAGCCACAGGAAATGAAGGACCGATGACAGCTACTCGAGGAGGACAAGGTGCAACAGTTGAAAACAACGTGTCAGCAGAATCCCATCGTGGCAGCTTTTGTGTCTGAGAAAGAAATGCCATGGCGACTTTGTGTCGGGAGAGCGTAGAGGGAGGTGGAGAGGCTGATGGGCGATGGGTTAGGATGTGATGGTATGCCTTGAATAGGACTGGTTCGGTTTGGAGTGTCGGCAAAGCTGGCATTGTTTTTGGGGTACGACGCGAGGAGGAACTCGAGGGAAGGGTAGGCAGATGCCATTCTGGGACAGAGGAAAGTGAAGACTGGTTGTATGGGACTTGGTCAAAGTAGTCAGATGTTGCTGAGGCTGTCATTGCTTGTGTCACAGGGGGCGCGAGGGCTGGTTTGTCGATACCGGTGGGAATGGGTGGAGGCGGAGGAGGAGGCATGAGTTCTGTTGGCTGCATCTCTGCCAGGGTTTTGGGTGAAGAAGGAATACTGCTCGGAAGAGGCTCTGCTGATGAAGGAAAAGGAGGAAGAAAAGCTGGGACATGGGAGGGTGGTTTCCAGTTTGCGGTCCGAGCACGTTTGCGAGGAGACGACGGGTTGGATATGGGAGAAAGAGGAAGTGGAGGTGTTCTTGTTAGCGGTGATTTAGATTCTTGAGGAGACGGTGAGCGGAATATCTTGTGTTCCTCACAAAGGTCTTCCATGTCAGCATTTTCTTCATCGTTGTCGGACTGCGACTCTGGAGGACTGTCATATCGCTGATACTCGAGCAAAATTGTACCGTCGCGGTCCTGGCTTAGTCCAGCAGCCAGTTGGGCTGTCAAATCTCAGCTGAATGATGCTTGTGTCGGATAATAAAACAACAACACACCCTTGAATTCATTCAAGTCCTCGGCCCTCCTGGCTGAGTGCTGAGCATAGCGATTCAGCTCCTTTGCCTCGACAGCACAGTACTCCTGGAGCTCATCTAGCCCGACGCCGACCTCGTCGAGGGCAGCAAGGGCGTCATGGGGGGTGAGAGTGGTCCTGCCTGCATGATGTGCGTATTTTGCACTTGTTTCTGAGAGCAGGGCAAAGTAGCGGGCGAGGAGATCTGTAAGAGCGTGTAGAGACTGGGACGATGACCTGGAGAAGCTGTGGGCGTGGAGGGTTTTAATGGTGGCAGATTCCAGGAGTTTGGTTGCAGCGGTGTCCATGGCAGAGGACAAGTGCTCTGTTCCCACGGTGGATTATGTGTGGACGCTTTGCTCTGGGACTCTCTGTATAGTTTTATATGTTTTATTCTATTCTGTTTCTTGACTGACTGCCCTCTTTAGCACGACACCATAAGACGCCTTCCAGGATACAGTCTCAATGTAGACGACTGGCAGGATCAGGTCCAATTTGTACCTTGCTATAATATTGCTCCCCGCTCTCAGGCGCCTGTGATGCGTCGCAGTGACCAACAGCTCGTCCTTCAGACTATGAAATGGGGCCTTGTACCCCACTGGAGTAAGTTTGAAGACAGTTCTCTCAACACCACCAATGCCAGAGCAGAAAATCTGGCCGAGGGCGGCGGCATGTGGGCAAGTCTCCGCGGTTCCAAGCGCTGTGTCATTCCGGTCCAAGGGTACTACGAATGGCTGGCCAAAGACAAACAAAAATTCCCTTATTTCACAAAACGCAAAGACGGGAATGTCATGCTTTTGGCTGGGCTCTATGATGGTGCCACTATCGAGGGTGAGCAAAAAAAAGGAGATTTGAGTCTTTGCTTCATCTCACTCAGCGCAAGGCCGTACATTGTGGACATTCACTATTGTCACAACCGCTGCCAACAACGACTTTTCCTGGCTACACGACCGCCAACCCGTCATTCTCTCTTCCACGTCTGCTGTCCTTTCGTGGCTCGACACATCGTCCAGATCCTGGTCTCAACAGCTTACCCAACTCATTCAGCCATACAGTGACAAAACCGTCGAGCTCGAATGTTATCAGGTCCTACAACAAGTTGGGAAAGTGGGAACGGAGAGTGAAAAGTTGATTGAGCCCATTGCGAATAGAAAGGATGGGATACAAGCTATGTTCACGAAGCAGAAAGAGGGGAAGGGAAAAAGAATGAGAATGGAGGATGAAGATGTCAAGTCTCAAGACCCCAATAGCTCACCTTCAAACAAGTCGAAATATGGAGTTTGGGACAAAGGTAAATCGCCCAAGCCCGAAACTACTCCCTCGAAAGCAAAACCCGAGTCTACTCAATCTCAAGATATAAACCGGTTGCCGTCGCCTGCAAAGAAGGTTCGTCAACAAACCAAGTGCACCAAGTTTGTTCTCATCTTCTTTCGTAGGCATCTCCACAGAGACCAACCAACGTCAAGCCTATCACTGCTTTCTTCCCCAAAAGGGCATAATCACGAACCGAAGAAATGTATTCTATATGAGAACTCTGCTGGTCCATTGTTCAAAAGTAATCTGATGCTTCAAGCCAACGATGGATTTGGAATGGAAGAATTTCTTTTGAGATTACCGGCTCAAATTTGTAATAGGTAGAGCGGAAGCTTATTTAGACGGTAGTACACATGGTTTCCTCGTCGTTCGGCAGGTACGATCACACACTATCATTGTTAAAGACATATGAACAAGTATCGATACAAATTTACACAGCTATCCATAACATTTTTTTTACGAGGCAAATAACCTCTTCGTGTATGAATTCAATCCATGCACACCACCCTCAAGCTGAGCACTCGCAGTCCTCGCTTCAAACCTAACCTTGCCTTCCTTCACACCACTCTGCAACTCCGCTACACTCTTCACACCAAGATCCTGGAATGAGTGCTGCACCCCAACATAGAGATATGGCAAAAACTGTTTGACACTACCCTTGTCCTGCACGTCACCCGAAACACCTTGAGCGACTTTGACAGCGCTACTTTCGGAAAAGTAACGAGACGTAGCCGCGTTCTCAATGGCTGATGCCTTGCCTCCTCCTTTAGCGGTGGCGCCCTGCTCCATAGCCTCCAAACTACCCATCCCACGATATGCCTTGACGCGTTTGCCCTCATGATAGAAATACTCTCCGGGAGCCTCCTCCGTACCAGCCAACAATCCACCCATCATCACAGCACCAGCACCAAGTGCCAAAGCTTTGACAATATGCCCAACATTCCCAATCCCTCCATCCGCAATCACCGGCACCCCAAACTTGCTCGCAAACTCAGCTACAGCATAAACAGCTGTCCCCTGGGGTCGACCGACCGCCATAACCTCTTGAGTAATACAAATGGAACCAGAGCCCATACCAACACGAAGGCCATCAGCACCAGCTGCAATAAGCGACGCAGCTTGTTCCCTCGTTACCACGTTCCCAGCAACGACTTCCAGACGAGGGTACGTCTTCTTGATCCACTCAATCATCTCAATCTGGAAAATAGAATTGCCCTGCGATGAATCGAGGACCACAATATCCAATCCAGCATCCACCAACAACGCTAGCCTATCCCGATCCGAAGGTCGCGTACCAACAGCCGCAGCCGCATACAGCTGTTTGCTCTCCGGATTCTTCGACGCAAGTGGGTACGACTGATTTTTCAGCAAGTCCGAACGAGCAAGAAGCGACACGAGACAGCCTTGCGCATCGACAATGGGCAATTTACCTTTTTTAGAATCACGGAGGATATGGTTGGCTTCCGCCAGTGTAACGCCTTGGGCCGCAGTGACAAGGGTCGTGGTCATGACTTTCTCAAGCGTCGTTGACGGATCACGGAACTGGACATCTCGAGCTGTCACAATACCCATGAGTTTGCCACCAAGCTTGCCAGTATCTACACATTGGATAAGAGGACCATCAGCGTTCGACTCAAATTAGCAGTGAACAAACACTCAGAAACCAATAGAGGAGAGACCATTTTTAAAAAATAATAACAATCATCATAAGCACCATGCTGAACTCACCAGTAATCGGAATTCCACAAAACCCCAGTTTCGCCTTGATATCCAATACATTTTCCACACAATGGTTCGGCGAAAGAACCACAGGATCCGTGATAAACCCATTCTCGTGACGTTTCACAGCCCGGACCATGGATGCTTGCGACTCTGCAGACTGATTATGATGAATCACACCAATCCCGCCCAAGAGCTACTCAATGAAAAACTAAATTAGCAAACCAAAAAAAAAAACAAAAAGAGAAAAAAAAACAAAAGTTAGACAAACTCACAGCCATAGCGATAGCCATCTCTGTCTCTGTCACCGTATCCATCGGACTACTCATAAACGGTGTCTTCAATGATACCTTCTTCGTGATCCGACTCTCAATCAATACATCTGAAGCAGGAAAATCAATCTTTCCAGGCAACATCAGAAAATCATTGTACGTCAGTCCTCCACGGACACGCGACTCCATGAGATCGCTGACAGAGAGACCATCTGGGGAGTTGTAAGTTCTGAGGACATCAAGAACTTGGACAGATAGGTCATGGTGAGCAAGATTTGCCATCTTCCATCTTCAAATTTTCGTGGTCTATATATTCTATAAACGCATATGTATTTTTATTTGGTCATGCCAAACAGAGGAGAATCAGATTATGTAGACACCTTTTTGTTACATATGATGCCCAGACTAATTGTATATGTATATGTACAAGACCATGATAAGACGCAGAGTGGAGAGAATGAAATCTGAAATCAGAAAGAGAAACATATGCGTAAGTCAACGGTCAGCAGAGGGGAGGGGGCCCAGGAGGTCCATATTGACAAGAAAGAGGTGCAGGTGTCAGCATGCACGGGCTGTCACGAACATAAGACCAAAACAAAACGAGTAAGCGGGATTCTTATGACGACAAAACGGCCAAAATCCCCCCTATCGCCAATACGACTGCTGCCCTTGGTACCAAAGAATCCCATCATTTGTATTCTGCAGGTATCCAGGATGATGTCCTTGAGGTCCTCCTTGCTGATGATGTGGATGATGAAGCTGCACATTCTGCTGAGGCCCACCAATACCAACTCCAGTGGCACCAATACCCCCTGTTGCTGCTGCCGCACCAGCACTACCACTACCAAATCTATTCGCAGATCCATAATAACCCTGACCTTGCGGTCCTGCCTGTGCGCCTCCTTGGCCCTGTCCTTGTCCCGGTTGAACACCACCTTGTCCAGGTCCACCAGTACCAGTACCTCCCTGCACCGATCCAGTACTAGCACCACGTCCGCCTCCTACTCCAATCCCATTGTCCTTCTGATATTTAAACTGCGCCTCAGGTGAACTACCTGCATTCCTCGGTCCACTAGCACCTCCCGCGCCCGTCACAACGCCACTTGCCGTACCTCCGCTCTGGGCACCAAGCCCAACAAAGCCTTGTCCACTTCCATAAAATTTTCCAAACTCGTTCACATGGCCAAGACCCGATTGACTCAGACCAAGATTTTGAGGAAGATGATGTGGTTGGGAATAGTCATCATATCCTTGTTGATACAAACTGGCCGAATAAGGGTTATTCTGAGGCTGAACACCGCTTACGTTCTGACCAGGTTGTTTACCCGCCGAATTAGGAACAGAGTTGGCTCCAGGTGGTCCATGCTGGAACATCGCCGGATATTTGACAGGGTAAGGTTGGGTATTGTAAGCTGTGGTATACGGAACACTGTAGTATTGATTCTGGTAAGGATAATAATAGGGAACAGGAGGGGGAGGGAACTGCTGCTGCGGGCCTTGACCACCAACAGATTGAGGTTGGTTCGCATTCTGCTGCGACGTTCGTGTCGTAGAGGGAGGAAGGCTGTTGGCGGGAGGTTGTTGGCTTCCAGGGAGGTCTTTGATCTCATCGTGGCCGCTGAGGACACCCCTGTTGTTGTTGAAGCCAGTCTGTTGTGGATAGGAGTCATAGAAGCCCTTCCACTGTGCATTAGATTTGCGTTAACATGAACAAATGATAAACTGACCCTTTGGTTATCGTAACCATAATCAACTGAGCCAAAGCCACCAAGATGCGATGCTTGCTGATGTTGACTTTGTTGACCAAGTTGATTAAAAGCACTATAATCCTGTGCCTGACCAGTCGAGGGGGTTGGTGTATGGAAATAGGGAGCATTATTAGAAGTATCATTCTGACGGAAGTAGTTCGACTGGCCAGCAGCATTTTGTGGCTGCTGATGCTGAGCAACAGAAGGCAAGTGTTGTTGTTGTGATTCAAGTTGAGCAGGGAAATGCTGTGAATACTGATGGTGAGTATGTGACTGCTGTACTTGCTGGGGAAGGTTGTGGTGCTGAGGAAGCTGGTGATGATTTTGTTGTGGTTGCTGCGGCTGCGGCTGCTGTTGAAGAGCGGTAAGTGATGGCTGTTGAGCTTGTATCTGTGGTTGATGAGTATATTGTTGAAGCGGGGAAGCAGCCGCAGCAGATGTACGAACAGGGGTTTGGGTCGATTGAGGGGGCTGAGAGACAGAAGTGGGGAGGGGTTGCTGTGAATTGGATTGAGCACCAGCAGCAGATGGGTGAGGTTGATGCTGCGCTACAGGGCTCATTTGAGCAGCTTGCTGCTGTGGTTGGGGGATGGAACCAAGAGAAGCCGATGCTGCCGGGGCAAGAACAGGAGGAGCAGGAGGAGCAGGAGGAGCAGGAGGAGCAGGAGGAGCAGTAGAGGAAGATGCTTCATATTGAGGTTTGCCGGGAGTTGTCGGAGCGGCAACTGCCTCAGGGGCAGTAGCACTAATTGCAGGAGTTTCTAGCTCAGTCCTGAAAGAAGAAAATGTCAGTACACAAAAAGGCTGCCAAAGAAAAAAAGAACGTACGAGGTCGACGTTGACTCAAATAGACTCTCGCCATCTAGACTGAGACTACCAAATTGCATTCCGACCTTTTCGACAGAGCCGAACGAACTCGGCATGACAACAGGCTGGTCTATTAACTTGTTCCGGACACCGGCACGAGAAGATGGGACAGTAGTCCGAGGGGCGGATTTAAGTGATGGTGGAATGATGGTTGCTGATGTTGATGGGGGGTCGGGCAGTGAAGGGGCGACTGGCTGGGAAAGGGGCTCGACCTTGGCAGGCGTAGGTTCTTGGGCAGGTTCTGGGGCAGGGGTAGGAGAACGAGATGGTACCTGGGATTTTTCAGGCATGAGAGATGGAGTGGAAGGCTCAAACTTGGACTCTTCTGAGGGGAGATCTACAGCGGGTGAAGAGTGTGAAGGATCGGATTCCCATGATGGATGCTGGACTGTTGTGGGCTCTTCCCATCCGGCAGGCTCAGGTACAGGCTCAGATTCTTCGGATGGCGCGGGTGCAGGAGTGGAAGTCTGCTCTAAGGGAGCAGAAGCTGGTGATTGAACAGGTAAAAGGGGTGTCGGCTTGGGTGTCTGTTTACTACGAGAAGCAAGATAAACAGAGCAGAAGGGAGAGATCGGGAAAAAATAAGCATACCTTGCGATCTGAGCCCAGGATAGCTTAACCGCCTTGGACACCCGTTTGTGGGAAGGAGGGAGATTTACAAGCGGTGCAGCAGGTGTAGGTGCATCATACTGGACAGACTTGGGTGGTGCACTTGTGATTGCTACTTCGGGTTGGACGGTCTTGTGATCAGTCCAAGGGTCTGTAGCGTTGTTTTGGTCGCCGTTGACCTCGGCCGCGGGCTTCGGGATGTCTGCCGATTCTGAATGAGCGGACGAGACAACAACTGAGGCAGAACTGTCTATAGCTGAAGCATGACGGGGGCTCGCGGTATGAGAACGACCATTGACGTGTCCAACGCGGGAAGGACCACCGCGACCACGGGTTGCGGCACCACCACGGCCAGGACCACCTCTTCCACCACGGCCGCCTCTTCCAGCACGCGACTCGCCACGGGCAGAGGCGGTGTCCTTTGTAGAAGAATTTGGGGTCGGTTTCTTGTCCTTTTTACGCGAAACAGACCCCCAGTGATAGGCTCGACCTGTTGAGTGGGATGAGGCTAGAGACGACAGCAGAATAGATGTGGCATATTTACCAGAGGAGATGCGAGTAACAGCAAGGGAAACGTCATTGTTGCAATCCGTGAGGACCGACCCCAGGTCTTTGTTATTATACTTTCCTCAGTGAGTGCAGTGCGGAAAGGGGTGAATAGCTTACCGTCAGGAGTCCAATCAGGGTATGCGCCCTGGAGAAACACAACATTTTCATGGTAGGATGAGTCTGTACGTTGGGACATGGCGGAGAGGATGAAAGTAGCAAACAAGGCTCTATGTCTAGTACAAATTTACACGCGTGGGAAATGTCCTGAGGTGCACAGCTTTCTCTACATGTTGCTCAGAACCAACAGTGCACCAAACCCAAGCACAGCTCCCACCCCAACCGTGAATACAGTGCCTCCCAGCGGCAGAACAACGTCCAACGGTCCATTCCAGTCTGCGGGAACTGCCAGGCTGCTGGCAGCCGCGGCCAGACTGACATTTGCATCGTCCTTGCAGCTCACAGAATATGCTGCAATCCATATCAATCGCTGTGGTTTGGATCAAGAACGCAACTCACCAGCCAGCAAGGGATTCGAGCCGACCCGTGGATCGGTAGGCTTGCTATGGGTTGCAATGAGCTGTTCAAACATGCACTGCTGTGCAACCTGGATGCTGTTCACCACATCGCTCTTGCACAGACACCCTGCGTCTCCGTTGCAGCTCAAAATTCCCTGCTGTGCAGTCTGCACCTGGCCTTGGCACTGCGCAAACATGGAGCCAAAAACAGGTTACTTATCACTCTTCACTTGCCTGCTGAGAAACGGCTGGCGCCGAAATGTCCATGATGTCCTCTGCCTGGAAGACTTGGCCAGCCAAAGTGATATTGAAAGCCAAAGCTGGACATTGTGTCAGTTAATAGCCAGTCTCCATCATCCATCCTTCCGCACCTCGGCTAGCGAGCACAGAAAGAACAACAAAGAGAAATCTGAACATGGGACCTCGCAGAGGGAAGAAACAATGTCCTCGCAACCGCTGTTCTTTTTATATCACTTAGATCATCACAGCCCCAAACGCGTAAATATGGTCAAACATACGATAGCGTGACCTTGGACGGCGTGACCTTTGTTTATCATCTTTTTACTTCCAACCTCCATTATGGCCCCTGTCCAGTACACGGGCGCTCTTCAACCCAAAAAAAAAAGTGAACTACAGGACATTGCTCTCGCTCTCAAAATTAGCGATCATGGAACTAAGGATGAACTTCAGATCCGTATCAAGAAGCACCTCGACGACCACTCTGAACTCGAGGACGATCCAAGTTTTTCAGGGTTGTATGGCAGACGTAAACGCAGTGTCCAACCACAACCCGTTATGTATGTACATCGTCTATCACATTATTCATTCATCTGACACCACCTGGAGTGCACGTGCAGAGCCTGTGCCCGCGGAACAACGTGTTGGTCGTCGTGTTGGTCCTCTCGAACCAATCCCTGCAGTCATCACTACTCCTACCAAAGGCACAATCCAAGTCTTCCCGCCTTTGGTGCATGCTATATCACCCATTGAAAGCACTCCCCGACATTCCCTTCAGCCTGTCAGTGAGAAAGTGGTACTACCACCCAGCAGTCCAGTTAGCCCCGTCAAAAGTATCATACAAATGAGTACAGACATTGCTGCCAAAGTCCAGGAGATCAGACCAAATTATTATGGCCAAGAATTGCTTTTTACTCTTCGCCAAGTGCGTAAACCTCAACTAGGGTCTCCATTATCAAGCTCACAGTCCTCTAGTACCTGTCAGACTCTCATCATATCCTATTTCTCACTGCTCTCTATGAGCTCCTATATATTCTCTACCTTATTATCCCCTGGAAAAACACTGAGGTAAGTTTTACCTCTGGTACCTCTCTCACCCAACTCACATATATCCAGGTATCCCTCTCCTCCAACGGGACTATCACTGTCCCCTGCATCTACCCACCCTTCAGCACATTTCAAACTGGTGCCTTCTGGACTGTTCTCCTCCACTGGGCTGTACCTACCGTTGTCACACCGGGGATCATCGCCAACCTTATCTCTTTCAACCCCTCCTTCAACCAGAGTTCCTCGAACAACTCCCGTTCTTTTCTCACATATGACCCTCTTACAGCATCTATTACTCGTCTCGCAGCACATATCGCCTACCCCTACTCTTCTTTCGATCTTCAAAGTGGTGTATATGGGCTAGATGTCTTAGGATTTAAATTTAGAGTATGGAGTGCCAGCTTAAGTTTAGCTTTTGCCTTTGCGGAGACGATCTCTGGTGCACCCAGTGCATTTGCACAGACGTTGAAGAGGGATAGGAAGTTGATTGCTACGCCTTCGAGGGGGAGCACGCCTATGCTGTGATTTTCAGAATTATGATCTTTTCTACGATGGTTTATCTTTATTTTCTCTTGGTTTTCTCCCTTTTTTTTTGTTCGTTCTCTGTCTTGCTTTCGAATCTACGAGGTATACGGTTATCAGACTAGTGCAGGTTGGTCATTGTTTTCTTGTGTTGTTGTTGGATGTTATCCTACGGTATAGGGTTCCGATCTCCAGATATAGGTGTATTGTATGTCTCGTTTTTTAAGCAGGAAAAGGAAGTTAGTTTGGTGGTACAGGAAATGAAAGAAGCCAAACGTCTTTGACTTCAACTAGATGAAAAACGGTTTTTTTTGATTTCGATTTGGTGTCTTATAGACAATCTTCTTTGAGTAAGCAGCAACCAGCCTTTATTTAAATGATTGAACTAGGTTAGTCTAATCTCATGTAGTTCTCTATAATCACCTGAAATGCTATGTCGCGCTTGACTTAAGGTTTGCAATCTAAGAGCAAACTGTGATGTGAATTGGAATTGGAATCCCCTTTTCTCTTTTCAAGGCGGTAGAACAAAAATCAAAGAGCAAACTGCAAACTACTCAAAAATTGACAACATAGTCACTGATCCCAAACTTTCCGTTTTCACATCATTAGCTCCATGCAAGGATCGAGAAGTATATTATATTGCCATTCACGATGTACCTCAAATCAAAAACATTTCAACATACATAACCTATCCCCCACAGAATGCTAACCCGTTAGGTCACCCTCATTCAACATCTTAGGGAGTAGAAATTTTTTCATTGCCCGAGTCATCAATGTAGTTACGAACGAGATATAGAGGAAAAAGCTAAGGTGCGAGGGAGGTCTTCCGAATATGAATTTAATAAGGGAGCGCGAGTATAGCCGCCATCCAGCGTCAATATATGCCCAAACCAAGAATAGTACATGAAAGAAAAATTCAAGAGCCCTGAGGTGCTTCCTTGAAAGAGATAGCCTGGACCACATATAAGAGCTAACGTCATAGCTGTGAAGAAATAACAACTCACTTGCTCCATACCCACAGCAGACACGCAGGTAATAAGAAGCTCCTTTCCAGATTCAAATTCTGACTGAATTTGTGAGCCGAGCTCGCCCTCAGGTAACCGAGTGTCCTCTTTCGTATTGCCATCTGGGGTCATGAGGGTCATGAAATCGCCCGAAATATCGACCTGAGTCACCAATGAAGGATCTGTTGATGAAAAGTGTGCAACAATGGACGCACGAGGGGATATTCACTGCGTCTCACGACAGGGACCTCCATGTTATGGGTAGAAGGAGACATATCTTCCTGAATTGACGATCGGTCCTTCAATCGAGTTCAATCGAAAAGAAACCACTGACATATTTTTTACCGGTGAAGATCTGAAGCATAGTGAGCATCAAATCAGAGGAGCTAATGAAGGAAACCTAACGTCTTGGCCAACCAGATTGACCTTGGCATGACCATGCTTCCCGGTTTTTGAGGTGCTCATCTCGACGATCTTGCACGGATGGCCTGCAGAAGAAATTTGATTGCAAAATGAAACAAGGATATTAGGTAGAGAAATGTACCCTTAAGCATGACATGACCGTTTTTGCGGAGAGCAGAACATTGTACGGGATAAGTGTGAGAAGCTCCAGCCCCGCCCTGAAGGTAAATTAGACTATTTATACAAATAGATAGCATAGAAAAATACCTGATCAAAGTCCTGGTTGTGCTGCTCGTCGTCGGACATGATGAAGAGCCTAGACTGTGAAGATGGAGGAGTAAGAAAGAGAGGGGACTGATTAGATATTGCCTAAATTTTCAGATTTCAAGGTCCGCTATCAAGCTGATCGATCATTGCCATTTTGGGCCTACGCAAAAATCCAGAAATTGGTCCTAATGGCATCTTTTCTTCACACACGGAGTATATACCCTGAGGTTTGGTCCTCGGACAAGACAATGCGTGTGTCAGCGATGTTACCGGCCTTGGCACACCAGGGCGCACTCCTGACAATTGGAACGCCCAAATCTGAATTTGAATGGTGATATGTTTCTGAAACACTTGACTTTGCAGTGGAAAACAGTTGATGGAGATATGCCAATGTTGGACATCCGCCGAGCACAGCCACTGTAGAAAGCTTGTACAGAATTATTCAATAGTGAATATGGATCTGTATGGCGGCACCCAGATGTGTCCGCGGTGCTCAAAGGCTGTTTATGCTGCAGAACAGGTGTGTCTGCGCTCTTTTGGTTTGCCCCAGACGCTGTCCTCACCGTTGTATCAGGTCCTGGGACCCGGTCGCAAGGTATGTCGCCCTAATCTGTTAGTCTTCCAAGTCTACTGATGCTCCTCATAGCTCTATCACAAGGTACCATCTATTCTTCTTTCTCCCAGCAATGCTTATTGGATCAGCCATGCCTATCTTGCATGATCTGCAAGAAGCGCCTCGACTCCTACATCCTCGTTGAACACAACCAACAAGTAAGCACCTCCCTTGGTCGACGGTCCAGCTCTCCTAATTGGCGATTTCATCTAGCCCTACTGGTAAAAACTCTTCCTTCATTCTGACCGGTGTAGTCATCTTATTACCTCCAGCAAGTCTTGCTATGCAAAGAACTTTAGTACACGCGATCTCCGCCAAGCCAATCTCCCCGTTACGGAAGTCTCCATCTCACCAACCTCATCATCTCCTCCAGGGACTTTGGATAGTCTTCCTGGTGTTCCGTCTCTTCTCCCTCGCGTAGCCTCCCCCGTTCGACAATCTGGCACTGGCGCGTTCCAACTTCCAAGACTGAGACCTACTCATTCTCTTCATAGCCCCACTTCCTCCACCTTTCCCCAAACAGCCCGCTCGTATCTTGACAAAGCTAGAAAATACAAGTCTACTCCTTTAGGCATTCAGCCCGATCCTCTACCAGAACAAGGGGAGATGGGGGATCAGGTTGCATCTTCAACCCAGTCATTTTCTACACAGCTTTCCAATCGCCCAACCCACCGGTCATCAAAGTCAACTAGCTCTCTCGCTAATATTAGATCGCTCCAACCTGAAACCAGTGTCGAGAAAGACGGAGACGGACTTGAGGAGTCCCTTGGAAGGAGTGATAATACTGCATTTGTGGCGCTCAACCCCCCGGAAAAACAAGCCACTCACCCACCACCTCAAGCAGCCACAGGAACACGATATGGTACTGCCTTTGGGGGTACGGTGGCAATTGACATGGCGAGCGCACCAGCCGGGTCATCAACCCGCAAATGGAATATAGAGACACCTGTCTGTCCTAAATGCTCCAAACGAGTTTATTTTGCTGAACAGGTGAACTATTCGCTGAATATCACAACCCGTACTCGACTGAATCCTTATTCGAAAAGGTGAAGGCTGTGGGAAAAACGTGGCACAAGACTTGTCTCCGGTGTCAGGAGTGTAATACATTACTGGACTCAAATAGACTTCGAGATCACGATGGTATACCTTTTTGCGTAAGATGTCATGGCAAGGTGAGATCTTTAATAACAACGTGAAAGAAAGGTGTTGACTTTGGGTGGTAGCTTCATGGACCTCGAGGGAGCGGATATGCACTCCTTGGCAAAGCAGGTAGTTGAGCACAATCAAGGTCAATGGGAGCCGCCCGCCGGCTGAGAGACCGGACTCATTTGAGGGCTGGGCAACCTCGATTTGGCAAGGACTAGATTATTATCTCATTTCCTGACTCGAGTCTACCTGTTGTTGTTTGAACTCTTGTTACGGATTAGTGTCAAACCATTTTCTTCGAACTAGCGCGAGACATACCGTTCGGACGATCAAAGCACCACATCCAATTTTTCTATCCTTGTTTCATTTATACTTTATGAGAAATTGGAATGAAATAAACAAAGTGCTGTATCTCCATGCATCCCTTTTTTAGCGCCATCTCGAAAGTCGAGACACTTGAGTATCGAATTCAGTCTATGGGTTGCTCTGGTTTTTACATTTCATCACCTGCTCGTTTATCATGAGAATGTGTATACAGTATATATATTCATTTTCCTTTACGCCTTGGCCCTCGCTACTGCTCTCTCTCTCTCTCTCTCACACACACACATCCACTTACTACCTGCAAAGTCCGTAACATCCACTCACCTTGGCCTCATATGACTCATGATATATAAATTTGATAACTATAACTATAAACTATAAATGATGTTTCCAACCACTGTTACTCCCGAGTTATCATTGTATGACCTAAGAAAAAAATCTCTTATCCGACAAGTCAGGGCCTTGTTCATTTAATTTAACCTCCCCCCTTCCCATAAAATAACCATGACCTCCTTCTCGAAAGGTAGTTCTCTACATCAGTATTATGAAATTGAAATTGAAATGAATGAATTCATCTCATCACGAACGACAACGACCGATCAGGGCGCTTTTTCTCTGTTAAAAAGGGGGCACGCTAATGTGCTATATATATATCAACTTGACGCCTATCGTAACCCGAGTCAAGTTGACCCATTTCCCTTTCATCCAACACTTGAAGAAACTCTTTTTTTTTCATTTCACTTTTGAGAATGGCGGACACCTTGTCCAAGATAGAGACGTTCATTTTTCTCGGGACATCTTATCCAATCGACTCTGAAACCAAAGCAAACCCCCGACGAAGAACCAATCAATTTATGCCAAAAAAATTACACTAGTTCTCTCTCTCTCTCTCTCTCTCTCTCTCTTTCTCCACCAGAAACTCCGAGATCAGATATGAATAATGAGCTTTTCTTCTTCTACCCTCCACTCTGCAGAAGCAGCATCCACATCAAAATCTCTTTGCCTCTTGAGGAACAACGTCGTATTAGGCTCTTTCATCGTTTCACCTTCATCTGATCTATAGCTTCCTACTACACTGGCACCCGAGGTACTCGCCACAATCTCTGCGTCTGACTTAGTCAAATCTATATCTAAAGCCAACGGCGGCGTCTTGGCTGACCCTGGAACACGTAACACGAGACTTCGAGGCTCGATGTCAAGCGCAGCATTTCTGATGGCATCATAAGGTGTCTAAACCCAGAATCAGCTTTTCTCATCCGAGCCTAGCTAAAAGCATATAATGAACCTCTTTCGAAACATCAACAGCAACTGTGAGTCGTTCTTCTCCCTCCTTCCACCAACGCCATGCCGGCTTTTGGGGTTCTTGAGTCACTGGCCGCTGCGTCGAAGAGAACTCGGCAACACTGGCAGCCACCTCGCTAGGCTTGCCTGTTCCGCTGAGCTTCAGGATACCTTTTGGTTTTGGCGCCATTAGCATGGATTTTTCACCTCTTTCGCCTCTACCTCCAGAAGTGCCATCAATTTCCTCAATTAATCGCGGCCCTTCTCGGGTAACGCCACCTTCTTTCCCATGCCGGCCGGTAGCAAGCCACTCCGGTACCCAGACTTTCCTAGGCTCTAACTTTCCTTTAGAGGTAATATTGGGAGTGCCAATATGTCTTGACAGGACAAACGAGGTCTGAGCCTCGATCCTTTGTAGGGCGAGTTCTAAAAACAGATCAGGAAATCAATATTACTGTCTGCAATACTGGCGTCCAACATAAGAGGCATGTGAAATCACGAAGCCTTTATAACATAGCGAATGATGAGTGGCTCGCTATTTTCAATAGCAAGCCAGTTCAGGAACTCCTATCAAAACCTTGTTTTTTGCCCGACAGAATGAAAGTGTGAATGGAAGACTAGGGTGGATTTGGTGTGCGAGTGTGACTAGTCTCTCATACGACTGTCAAGTATCATTTGTAGAAAAGATCGGTGGACCGTGAGGAAAACTCAAGAAGTGGAGTCAACAATATTTAAAGTATGAGTGCTCGCAGACCCTTTACAAGGCAAAAATAACACAAAAACAACGAGTGTACAGTAGAACGAGAAGCGCGAGCAGAATCAGATTATTACGCACAGAAGTATCGCATACGCGAAGGTGACCCTGGAATAAACCAGTTGATCCTTAACCATGAATGGACTTGCTACTTCTGGCATACATAGTCAATTAAAAACATGCGAAATTCAGATCAATAACAACCATGCGAACATAAATGGGGTTCTGGTAAGCATGGACTTTGGGATGTCATGGATCTTATCAGCCGCGAAAATTATGCTCTACTGCTCCAAAGCCCCACACGGTGGATTTTTCAGAAAAAAAAACAGAAGTGAAAGACACCCCGCATGTCTACCACCAACACGTACAACCAGCACGACAGAAGGAAGATATGCCAACAATAGCCGAGCATTTAAGGCTTTCACGACCCATAGTTACTCCAAAAATAGAACATATGAGAGCTGGCGAGCTACAAATAACGATCACCAACGCCACTCCGATCTCCAATATACGAAACATGAACGAGGAAGCAATCAGGAAGAAAAAAGGCAAGTGACGGGAATAGTACGCAGTGCCGCAAGGAGCGGACACGGAGGGAGAATAAAAGTTTCTATTTCCAGGACGAGTGCCACAACGCAATACGGCCCACAGTGGTGAGAATCCATCCACTGAAGAGGTCCATGAACTCCGGCCGTTGAAGAGTTAAAATTAAAGTGTCGAGAGCAAGAGGTTAGCAGATATTGATTGGCATCGGATTGGATTGGATTCCACATCCTGCGTGGGATGCGACGAGGAGAATAACAGCAGGCTCACCTATGATGAACATTTTGAATTGTGAGTCACTGAGCACACGAGATTGAGTCGATTGATTGTAAACACAATCAAAGACTAGGGAGGGGTTTCCGGCTGTGAGGACCCGTCATATCAGATACTGATCAGGAAAATGCAGGGATATGAGCTGAAACCGGTGCCAACGGAGGACACGAGCCAAGTCCGAGGAGAACAGGATCCAGATTTGAACCAACCTTTGTCTTTATCCTCTCTGGGCTGTGAGACGACGACAGGGACATAATACGAGTGCTGTTGTTGTTGAGCGCTCAGGGCCCGCTTGATGGTCTGGGCGTCAGCAGGAGGCGGCGGAGGGACGTTTCCATCGTAACAGATATTGATGAAGACCTTGCGGCCTGCAGGGACGAGGGGAACACGAGGTGGCCCGAGCACAATTTCATGGGTAGACGCAGGATTCAGGACAGATGACTTGATACAGAAACCTGGGGTCGGAGTCAGGTCAACGTAGGCCATCTGCAATCACATGACATGGGAACCCAGATTAGCGATCAGGTGGAAAATAAATAATAATTAAATAAGCTGAACCGAACCAAGATCTGCCGATCCACCACTGTCGACACAAAGTTGGCCATGGCCCAGAACACTATAAAGCCGTCCACAAAGTTCAGGTTTCGTCAGTTCTCCCTTTCCTTCTTTTCTCCTCCCATCTCCTTCCTCAATCTTCCTCCCAGCCATCCCAAAAAACAGCATGCAGACTGTCGCTGACTTCCAGGACACTCGTGTTCTCGGTGTACGTTCTCTTTCCAAGCTCTCACCCAGCACTCGCCAATCATCTTTCTGCAGTATGATCCTCTTGTGCAGCCTGCACTCCTCCGACACGAGACTCAGCTCTCCGCTGCTTCCCAAAAGACCATTGCCACGGGTCGCTACAACGCTGCAAGAATCATTGCAGGCCACGATGACCGCCTTTTGGTGATTGTTGGCCCCTGTTCAATCCACTCCCCTCAGCAGGCCATAGAATATGCCCAGCTCTTGAAGGCCAAGATTCCTGACCTCCCAAACCTGGAAATCATCATGCGCGCTTACTTGTAGGCCACCCTCTTTCCTTACTGATCATCACACCATCCTGACGGCTTGTTCAGCGAAAAACCCCGTACCACCGTCGGCTGGAAGGGGCTCATTAACGATCCCGATATTGATGGCAGTTTCCAGATCAACAAGGGTCTTCGTACTGCTCGTACGTTGCTCTGTGATCTCACTGATCTCGGCATCCCGGTCGGCTGTGAACTTCTCGATACTATTTCGCCACAATACATCGCCGACTGTAAGGTTCTCCTCGGTTCTGACCGAGTAGTGTAGCTAATTCCTTCAACAGGTATCTCCTGGGGTGCCATCGGTGCTCGCACAACAGAATCTCAACTCCACCGTGAACTCGCTTCTGGTGTCTCTTTTCCTATCGGCTTCAAGAATGGAACCGATGGTAGTGTCGGCGTCGCCATTGATGCCATGCACTCTGCTTCCAACCCACATGCCTTCATGGGTGTCACTGAACAGGGCCTTGCTGCTATTGTCAAAACCCGTGGTAACGCAGATGTACACGTCATCCTTCGTGGTGGTACCAAGGGTCCCAACTTCAAAGCTGATGCTGTCAAAGCCGCTGCTGAGACCATTGAAAAGAAACGTGGATGGGCATCCGTCATGGTCGACTGCTCTCGTATGTTTTTCTGGATCGTCAACTCTGTTCCTTCGCTGATTCCTCAAACAGATGGAAACTCACAAAAGAACCACAACAACCAACCTCTTGTTGTTGATGATCTCTGCAACCAGCTCGCTGCCGGCAATCGTAACATCACCGGTGTCATGATCGAGTCCAACATTAATGCCGGAAGGCAAGATGTTCCTGATGCGGGTCCCAGTGCCCTCAAATATGGTGTCAGCATTACCGATGCTTGTGTTGATTGGCAGTCAACCGTCAGCATGCTCGAAAAGCTCAACGGGGTGAGTTTTTTATTATTCCGTCCGCTTTTCTACGATTTTGTTCAACCTTGCATAGGCTGTTGATAAACGTCGCCAAGCTTTGGCTGATCAAGGTTTTGGCTCCTCGTGAATACTTTCATTTCAAACCTCCCTGTAATCGTAGATGTCTTGATCTTGGTTTACTTTCACCTATTTACCCAACAGCTTGTTGACTAATACCAGCGTAAAGAGAAGATGGTATCATCTTTGCTATATCTTCTCTAGAGTCCGGAATTGCTATGTATAACACTGGATTGTAATTACCCGTCCTAGAAGCATCTATCAATGATTCCGGTTCGTCACAATCAATCACTCCTTTTGAGGCAATATGACTCCGATTCTTGATAATAAAGGAAATAATAAGAGAGAAGTAGAAAAGGAACAAGTACACTGTACTTGAATCTAACACTTAGTATGAACTATCAATCTAGTATTATAGAACTAGTAGAGAGTATCCTACAAGTCTAAAAGGTCATTATAGGATTGCTCTTAGAAGCAAATGGCCTTGACTATAGGCAACTTATGCTGTTTGACCTAACACATTAAATTCTAAGGTCATTTGTAATTTCAGCAATCTTATTGTTAAAAAAGTGTTATTTGGCCTATCCAGTTGCAGAGTAAAAAGAAAACCAGTCAGAGTGCTTCTAAGTTTGTCTGTAAGTCTATTTGAATCCAACCATCTTGGTGGTTGGTGGTCAGCTGGAACATGGCAGAGTGACTGCCAAAACGAAAATACGGTGGTGAATTCTGAGGCATGAAACGGCCATAATTTTAAACAATGTTCTGCTAACCAAGTGTCTGAAAAAGTGGCATCGAAACCACTGCAGTGTGCATTTAAATGGTAATGACACCTGGAATCCAGCGTTCAACCCATAAGGAACCAACAACCTAGCGCGTGGATCAAGTCAAGTATGTTTCAACCCCTTAAAACAGCAAATGCAATAACACCTTCTTGTTCTGTGTGTGTGCGTGAGATAGCCCTGGTTCAAGTATGACACAACTGTGGAGTGAGTGAGCGAGCGTGAAAGGCCTGTAATCAATCTGCATCAGTCTGACTGTTGATGCGATGATGATTTATTTGGTATGAGTCATTTTCAGAAATTTTTTTTTCACACCAATAGCCTGAGATCCACTCGTTAGTAGTATCTATATTATATCGAGTGTTATGTTTCTTGCTGGGTGAGGCTCGGATGTGGAGGGATAAAAATACGTTGCCCATGAATGAATGTGTCATCAATATGACATCGATATATGGCTCAATTGATTTGGTTAACCCGACTACCACAGGTCCAACTTGGCTTGCTAGCAAGTTTTAGCTTGCTTCCTTGCTTCCTTGCCAGTTTATGTCAAGAAACAAGATCCATAGGATTTTAAAAAAATATTCTTTTTTCATTTACAAGACTGGGGCCAGGAAACTCGATACCTGGGACTACTCGAAGTTCAGGTCATGCGAATGGCTAATGTAAAGTAAAAAATGTACATACATACAAAGTACAGTACATCACATCACAATCACATTCAGTTCGAATCCAGAATCCAACTTTGTCGATCTGTCATTTCTAGAAATGAAGAACTTGGCATCCATGTCTATATCTTCAAACGATCAGATCAAACCTCCCCCCCCTTTTTTTTTTGTTCGTAGAATTCACAGCCTTGGGTGCTTTTTGAGTCTCAGTCCCCTCCGTCTCAGCTGTCAATGTTTGGCGATCTGTTTTATATAATGTGGACCTCACCCATTGAGGTTAAAGGATCAGCAATCAACATTTTCATTTTTTATCAAGTCAATTCAAGCACTCACTCACTCACTTGAACCATCCAGAAATCCTATCTGTGAGCAGGGGCGAAACCTCTCTCTCTCAGAGAGCATCAATGGCTCGTTAATTCAAATCATCTTCACTACTACTGCGCATGTGGTCGTACATCTCTACTTTCTTTTTTTCTTTCTTTCTACTATCACACAGCGAAAACCAACGAAAGAAAAAAACTTAAGATCTCGATTACGTGGAGATGGTTAACCACTAATGAGGCTCAAAGTATTGCATATAAAGAGAGAGAGAAAGAGCTCGAGCTCCATGCGATAGTGGAGTCGAGACCCCCTTTACTAATGCTTCTTAACCCAACAACTGCCCTCAAAAACTGTTTTGCATCTACCAGTGAGGCTTTACTACATTTCCTCGTCAACTACCCAACACCATTCCACAAAAATATTCAGTCATTATGCGGTATTTTAAGAAAGAATATCTCTCTTAGTGTTCCATCTTATCTGCTTCTGATGCCACTTTGGCTTTCATGTTACTTATAGACTTTTTACCCACATCAATCATATTAGGCTGTATGTTCGGACCAGATTTCTGATCCGACACTCCCATGTAAAAGACCACTAGTGATCCGCCTCCGACCAGCTCGCTGCCACTTGAGATGGGAGAAATGATTACTAAAACAGTCGACCTTGCCATCACCACGAGCCACGAGGTGCTTCGGTACACATTTTCACATCGTCAGGCTCTTCACAAAAGGGAGCTCTGCTTCTTGTCGTAGAGTAATACAATTCATGTTGAATTCGACTCTTTATCGACGCCCCAAACTTGAATGATCTCGTCCAATGATTTTGCACTCCATCCAGATCCAAATGCAGTAGTCATTCTGTTTCCAGTCGTATGCAACACCTCTTTAATCCCCATGTCTAGCAACGCTGCATTGCTCGTGCCTTCCGGTGACGGCACTCCCAAACACTGCTTACGGGCATCTTGAGCCAACTGCCTCAACACTGCGAGCAACGTCGAAACTGGCACACCATTCCTCAAGAGATACCACCCCAGCTGACGCATTACCCCTAGCCTCAAGTCATCATCATCATCATCGACCCGGCTTTCTTGCTCTGACGTCGACAACGTATTGGCTACACTTTCACCTCTCGCGTACTGACCTAGCGCCCACAGGAAAGCTTCTGATTCTCGTATAGTTTCCAACCTCCTATCTAGAGCATACAACGCCCCAAGAACGGCCGTATCTCGAATCAGGGGCGGTCTTGGATTATTGTTCGCTCTCCCGCTGAACCTACGATCATAGATCTTTGAATAGAAGTCCGCCGCAAATCGCAAGTCCTGGAGTCGCAGATTGAAGTACCGACTTCGGGGATTCATCGTCCGATACTGGTACAGCGTCAAATGGGACTGGAGCGTCTGCAGCTTATCCTGCAGAATACTATCCAACAATGCCGCGTGACAATATTTGTGGAACAACCGTTCCTTTTCGGTGAACTCGTCGTCGTTTCCTCTAGCTAAATGATCCGCAAAGGCTAAGAATAAAACATCGTTCGAGAACGACGTGATAAACTCGGACAAGTCACTTGCAGGATGCGTCTTTGTATCCGTGAGCTGAGGGAAATCAAGAGTAGCTGGGTCACCAGCCGAGGATCCTGATCGCACAAACAAGCTCCGGGTTCCCTTCGGATCCTCGGTATAGCTCAAAAACGCGGTACGTCGCTTGACATATAGGGTTTGACTCTTCAGCAAACCCTCCCTATGCCTCGGGATTTTTTCGGTGTCGATATAAAAAGGCCAGTATCTCGGGGTGTCAACGCGTATTGAAGCTAGCTTATCCATGTCAGGTACCAGCGTTGGCGTTATTAGCGTTACCGAAATCTCCTTTCTCTGTTCCTCTTTTTCGTCTTCTCTGAACGTAATCTTCACCGGTAGATAAACCACCTCCCCTGAGTCAACATCTCTAGCAACCAGGCATCTCGGTTCCACAGCCAAAGCCCATAGATGACGGAGCGCTTGCAGGTAGCTCTTGTTGTCCGAAGATACAGAGTGGAATCGCGGGAAGAACGCAGTGACGAGACAAGCAATGGCAGCATCTGATGTTCCAAGCGTGAATCGGCCTGCGCCAAGGAACAAGAGTCCCAATGCCATGTGTGTTGAGATATGCGCGCCATACTTGATCCCATGGTGATACCCAGATTGTTGATGTATCCCATACGCATACCTCAATCGTCTGAGGCAACTGATCTCTCCAGTACCCGCCATAACCATACTTAGAGATATAGATATCAAATTAAGTCCATCTCTCGCAGCCGAGCGTTTGATCCTAAGATCGAAAGCAGGCCCTTGAAGAAGAACCGTTATTACTCTGGTTGATAAGTGAAAGGAAGAGCGCGATTGAAACGTACCATTCATATACGCCAATCGCGAGTACAAGTCATAGTACCGCACAATGAGCAGATACGCTTCCTGCCTCGCTGTACCCGCATACTTCAACCCGATCACGAAACAACATCCTGCCAGCAAGTTATAGTACGCCAATTCAATCGATTCATCAACATGTTTATGAAACTTGTTCCGCGCATCGATTGCCTCCCTTATACTCTCCGGTATCTGTCTCGTCAACCAATCATTCGTGGGTGCAATCTCATTCCACATGATCAAGTTCCTCGCAATCGTCCTAACTGTCAAAAAACTCGGCTGAATAGAGTTAAGCGCCAGAATTGCATCAGGAATAGGCACTAAATCCGCGATATCCTGTCGTTCGGTTCGCAAATACATAAGCCCCAACGCGATCGTTGCTGCCGGTGAAGTGAGGTTGGCATCGAACGACGATCGTGCTTTGTGCTGTTGTTGTGCCTTCTCCCCTCCAACACCAACACCCACCCCAACGCCGCAGCCACTACCGATACCATTCCCGCTACCAACTCCCAAAGTTGGATCAGCATCACCATGAATCAAAATATTCAACCTCGAAAGTAACGTTGTATCTGCTGGAATCGTTGTCCCTCTCCCCAACATGATCATTCCAAATGCCAGTGCTGCCGCATACGTATATGCCTCCCGGTGTTCATTGCTCAAGTCTGGCTGAACCAATTCTTTTCTACTGATCTGGTTCAAGCACACTTCTGCCATTCTCCTATTCTTCGTCCCCAAATACAATAATCCTACACCACTCAACCCAGCGGCTTGTGTCATCAACGAAACATTTAAATCGATCGAAGGTGTAGGTAACAGCGCAGGTGTGTGCACAGCCAACAATTTCGTAACGTGTTGATCTGCGCGTCCCACATTCGCAGCAGATAACCCGAGCAATACTCCAATCGAGGTCAAGTCGTGTTTCGGCGTCAGATAACTGAATGTATGCCAAGTCATCATATGTTTTAGGTGACCCGTCAATCCAAGTCCAAGTAAATATCCTGCGTGTTCCGGAGAAAGTTCAGAAGGTTTATTAAACGCAATCCATGAACTCTCCACGCCCGCTGCGCTTGGCGAAATACGTAAACCAGCAGCAACACCATTATGGAATTCTCCCCAATTAAGAGATTCGTTGTGAATTTTGCCGGCTTCTGGGGTAATAGTGATATTTAAAGGTTGTATGCGAATCGTGAACTCGAGTTTGGGTATGGTATAGACTTCGCGGGTGACGGTTGGAACCGAACCGAAAGTGAACATGGCTCGACCATAAGGAAGTGCGAGAGTTCGCTCTGCTACACGTACAACATGATTCTGATGCTCCTTAGTTTGGTCGTGTTCACTTCATTGTGTAAAAAAACCAGTTGATTAACACGGAGAATAGTTTATGAAGGAACGGCATACCTTAGATCAGGCCGTTCAGCCACTTTGATAGACGTTACAGTAGAAGATCGTAACATCCTGGTCACCTCTTCCAGACGCCTATCCTGTCCAAACCGGATACTTGTAAACGCCTCAAGATCCAACTCAACACCCGTCACAACATCCGTCTCTCCACCCCCAGCTGCCTTTGCAGTTGAAACGAAATGACCAATAGTTTGCCGAGATCGGCCAGGACTCTGTTAACCAAAGAAGTGTGATATCAACGTCATACTCCAAAAGAAATTGAGAGTGTAGCTCCGCTCACCAAAAAGTTCTTCCTCGACTTAAACCCATCTCCATTGAACTGCTCAACCGTCTCGTTGGCCGATGTAGCAAGATCATTTCTTCCAATCGCCATATACGTCTGTAAAGGCCAAGCCGTCGGCGGAAATAACTGGCACGTTCGCGCAGCTTCTCTAATCGGAGCAGCAATCCCTAATGACAGCTTATCCAAAACCTTCTCTCCTCTCTTCATCATAAGCAGCAGAATCGCTCTCTCCGCTCTCGTTCGTATTTCCGGAGTCTGGTCGTCAGACAAGTGTGAATAAACCTCCGACAAATCATGAAGAATCGAAAGTGGGTCCCGTCTCCCATATTCATATGAAGCTTGTGTAACACCGAATCGAGCTGCAATCTGGGAGGTATCACTCCATGGAAATTTCCATTCTGGGTTGCTTAGTTTCCCATAGAAGATAGCTGGGATATCAGGTGGCCAGACAGGAATTCTGTCGTCCAAGTGAGTGGTAGCTGTGATTGTGGTTTGGCAAATTCAAGACCAGGAATAGGGTAAATGAGTCCTTGATAGCCGAAACATGGAAGAAACGTCTGACGCACGACACGCAGTAGCCATTGGCCATGCACCAGCTGGGTCTGGTATCAATCTCTGCCAATAATCTGCCCACTCCGGTCGAACTTCCAACGCCAACCGACAAATCACAGGTACAAGCTTCGTCAAATCTTCAAAACGAGGAACGACGAGACGAAGATATTCTGCAAATGTATGCAAAACGTAGAGCATAGGCGAAAGAAATTTTGATGATTTTGTGCCATCTATGTGAATGACAGGCTCGAAGGACTTGACATCGGGCGGTCGACGCAATCTCAGTAGTACAGGGTCTTCTTTAAATTGCTGGTGCGAATTCGACTGAGCCAATGACTCCCATGGATCACTTGGTTGCGATACCGGCCCGTTCTTGAGCTGAAAAACAGCATAGATGGCATCGGTCAAGCAGTCAAACTGCACGCCTTCCACGGACGACAATCCTTTCCGACTCCACCTGTCTAAAAAGTCACAGTGGAGCAAAAAAGAAACGTCGGGCGTCAAACAATGCGCGAGAATAGCGAGACATTCAACTGTCAAAGGATCACCGGGGCTCAGGGGTAGATCAAGACGGGCTCGGCGACCATTGGCGAATGTCAGAGCGACCGAACACATCCCTACGCGGACCACGTGGACAATGGGGTTGAGGTTTTTGTCGGTCTCGACATCCATACTAGAACTGTCAGACGTGGAGACGTTGGGGTGGCTCTCAACAACCTGGATGGGGATCTCGCGGAGACCGTGAGTGAGAAGTGTAAGCTGATGGTCCGGTTTCAACACAAGCAGGTCCCAAACAAATTCTCGAGTGGCACAAATGGACGTGGTGGCAATGGCAGGAAACTGTGAGATGTGTTTGACCTTCATCGTCTCGTCTTCTGCACTACAGGCAGCGAAGACATGAACGGTGTGAGATTTTGGAAGCTGGAGTGCTATCAATGAACGTTCTTGGCTTCCATCAAATCGACCATCAAACGCTGAAAAGGTTATGTCGCGCCATGATTTCGCACTATGTTAATCAGCGCACAGAAAAGAAAAATAGGGAATTATTCACTCTTCTTCTGAGATTTCTTGGCTGTACAATTTCTCCATCCAGTAGGCCGCTTTCATTCTTCCGTGCTCGATAGGAATCTCAAGATCGGCGTCATTGTGATTTGCCAAGGTCATGATCGTACTGAGCTCATTTTTGGACAAAGACACACGCCGGGATTTTGCGGCAGCTGCTGCGGATGATCGTTGCGATGGACCACTAGAAACGAGCGATTGTAAGGTTGCTGTAGTGGAAAGCGAAGGGGCCATTCGAGAAAGTGGGGGCATGTCGGGAAGAGGAACGTCAAAGATATCCACGGTGGGTGATACATCAGGTGAACGACGACCAGGAGATAAAGGATAGTGTAAGCGTCCTGCTCCGTCATAGATGGCCGACGTGCATCTGCTCCCTGTACCAAGCACCGATTGTCGTTTCTTTGAGTCACGCGGCCGATTTTGGTTGAGTGGGGCAGGAAGATCCTTCGGCTTGAGGTAAATGTATCGCCACAGGGAGAGCTTCCGCTGTTCAACATCGACTGTGACTGCTAATTGAGCTTTGCAGTCTCTGCCTTGGCGAGTAGCAGTGACGATCATCTCTGAAGATGGAATCGATCTGAGAGGCCTGGTCGAGTTTGCATCTTCATCTTGCAATTTGTCTGAGTCACCTGTTACACCTATTATTCCTGCAGTCAAGCCTACAGCAGCGGCTTCGGCCAAAGGGCTGGTCATGGAAAATAAGGTTGGTAGGATGGCCTCTCCAGTGATCTCAGCCTCGACAAGTTCACTGGGTTCAAGTACACGCTGAATCATGACGCCATGAGGAGACAGGGGCCATGCCTTGCGTACAATAAATGGCAGTGAAAACGAATACTCGATCCCGTTTTGCAGAATGATTCTGCCCAGACTGCGAAGGAAAACAAAAATGGCAGGCACAAGAGTCCGTTTGGAGGTTGCCCGTGAAGCTGCTGCTGCCTGTGCCCGCGTAAAAGGACCAAACGTAGGACGTTCTGAGGAAGGTTTATCTGGTGCAGATGGAGTGGTGGAAGGTGTCGAAGATTCATCGACCTGTTCCAACATGCCGAGGCATGCCCACTGGATCATCTCGCCCTCTTGATCAAAGGACCATCTGCGACAAATAACGCCGCCGTAGCTCAGCACGACGACACTTGCATTCCATGTGAGCTCACGACCATCATGCTGGGTGTCATGGTGGAATGTGGTCTGGATGGTAGACAGGTTCTTCATGTCTGATCCCCGCAGGGCAGAGCGGATAGATTTGAGGAGTTTGGACTCATTCGATAGTGGGCTACACGAAGTATAATTGACCTGTAGAAACTGAACAGCAGAACAAGTGTGGAGAGACTGGAGAGTAAGTGTAAGTGTGATCATTGAGGTGTGCGTGATCGTGTGCAAGGTCTTACGCATTATTTATGTGTATTTGTTCAAGAACATATGTTATCATTGTCTGAGTCCTTCTAAGAGGCAGAGTCTGATATCTGGCATTAGATACTATGCCTCCGGGGAGATTATTTATTGAGCTCTATTTTGACAATCAATGATAGAACCCGTGTCCACTACGAGCATCGTCTGCCAGAGCTATTAAAGGTTGTAATCACATTCCTCTATAGTCGATTGGCATCATATCAAGACTCGTATTGAAAACTCGCACAGAGTAACAACCTATTCGTGTGTTTCGTCTCTTTTCTTCCTCATAGTATCCCCAGCTATAGGTCGAGAGAGATACGCTTAAGGTTCGGGTTCCAAAGCCAAGGGGAACCCACCAATGCTCAGTTTTCACGCCACTGGTGGGCGCAATTAACGCATCTTGGTCATGTACCAAAACATTGAATAAAGGATTGCAAGTCCAACTCTGCAACATACCGATAGACTGTTTGAACATGAGCTTCTGGAGACCGTAAGCGAACGAAGGGTAATCACAGGTAGTCATAGGCTCATCAGCAGACCGGATCTGAAGTTGATAGAAATAAGCTCGATCGTGGTTGCACTTATCACAGGAAGCTGAAAAAGCAATAAGATACACTGGTTGAAAAGGGAGGAGTTGACTACAAACCCTGAGTCTGGTCTGCATGCGCCCACATTTCATCCCCACCGAGCACGTCGTCGACTTCTTTGCGTTTCAGCCTTGTTCTCGATGTCATCTGATGTTGCGATTAGCGCCTGCCAGGGCAGCACATGAAAATTCACCTGTTTGGATATGGGAAACTCATAGGGGCAGGTGTTGCAGGCCCATTTATTGTACCCTGTATCAGAAGATATGACGAGGAGATTTGCACAACTTGGGCAAAATAACATGGATGAGCAAAGCCAAGAGCTCTTTCCGCCCCAGCATCATTATCGACTGTAACCCCGACAAGGCCAAACTATGATTTGTATTACAATAATGCCTTGGCCAGTTTGCCAAAGCAGCCTCCCAGGGAGGCAGACTCAGCCATGTCATAGCACTTGTACTGGCCATTATGAGCCTCATGTGACCTTGTTACAACAGCGACAACAACAGCAACAACCTGATTCCCGTCGGTAGCCTCATGAATTGTGGTTCACTCCGCCGCAATGAACTTTCTCAAACGTTTCCTACACAAGTCTAATTCACAAGCTCCACCCAAGTGGGCACCAGCCCCAGAGATATCTGTATGGCCTACCCTCGGCACTCGAGTCAAGCTCATGTATCACCCTCCAGCACAGTCATGGCAAGTTTTCTGAGGCACCAGGAAACGAGTACGAAGCCGCAGAACAATTCTGTCGGAAGTATCCTGTGTTTCTTTCTCAACTCCTACCATCACACATCATCGATCGAATTCGGAGTTCCGGGGCATCAGCTTGGAGTATCGAGTATCCTACACTCAAGAGATTTTCTGGAACAATCACAGCTGCAACCAACAACAGAGGAAAGGTCGTCAGGGTTCGATCTAGAGCCAACTGCGGCGATGTCTGCCTAATGAGCGATTTACCCATCCTTGCTGGCCTGTACGATACCCATGGCATGACAGGAGTTTACTATGAGATAATGATCAATCTAATGGGGGGAATCATTGCGATTGGTGTGTGTTCAAATTAACAACTGGGCTTCCTATCAACCTCTGACCAATCCACCAGGCACTGCGTGTCGCCCCTATCCAGATTATCGTCTCCCAGGCTGGAACAGACTCAGTGCCGGATTGCACCTTGACGATATGCGCAAATTCTTTGAAGACCCAGACGGTGGACGTGACTACACTTCAGAACTCGCACGTATCGACCCAGGCGATACCATTGGATGCGGCTACGAGTTTGCCACTGGTGCACTATTCTACACTCACAATGGACGTCGTCTTCCGGTGGCATTCTCTGGAATCTACCTGCCACGCCATAAATATGATGTTTTTGCTGCTATTGGTGTTGAAGGTGAATGTGACTTTGATGTCAATTTCGGAGGTGTTTCTTTCAGGTGGAAGCAAGGCAACGAGTGGGTATGGAAGATCGAGGGACATGTAGGTGGTGATATTGCAGGAGGACCAGGACTTGGAGAGGATATTGAGGAAGAACTGCCTGCATACTCGGGCTAATTGATTCCACTATTTTATGATTATTTATTCTCGCCTATACCATACTCTGAACTAATATAAAGCCCTACAAGTGTTATTATTCTGATTTTGAACATAATTACAAAAGTCTTTCGATTTACTCAAAATGTTGAGGATTGGAGATGTAGCCTCTCAGATCGGGATTTAACAACTACTTCATTTTTTCAAAAGTCAGGTCGATGCAAGACCATTTCCAAGTAGTGTTCCTTCGATACGCAGAATTAACTGGATTTTGATTTCACAAGGCCTGCTCAACATGGGATTCATCCTCGTGTCGACCTGCAAGCAAGTAATACGCCATTTCTAATCTTGAAATATCGACCTAAAACAGTCACACATGCCTGTACAAGCAGCTGAGCAAGATCCTTACATCAAAAAAATTCGGCTGATTTTACGGAAATCAAAGATGTGGCTGATCAGTTGAGGAGAGAAGCATATGAGTAAGGACTACGTTATATTCTACGACATACGTCATCGTATGAACGGAAGGCCAAAAGGTGATTTTCCGTGGATATTCAAGCGTGTTTGTGTGTCGGAGCGCTGATACTCAATTTCGCACTTCCAAATACAGAGTATCATGCTCGCCTCGGAATGATGCTTGAGCCAATTCTGAATCATGGTCCTCTATTCCGACTTGTCCGTTTCCACTCTCCTTCCTGATTATAGGAGGACGTCTGCTTGGTTGTAATTTCAACGCTATAGTCATTCATGGATCTCAAGTTAGTTAGCTCGACGTGTTTCAAATCTTTGTTCTTGGTGTCTTGGACCTCCCTTTCTTAGTCCGTTCACAGATCCACACTCACTTGAGCTACTACTGGATTGTGTTACTGTATTTGTCTAATTATCTCTCGCGCGGATTCCGTTTGGTTCAAGGCTAACTGAAAAGTTATTGAAATGACTCGTGATAATGTGGTAAAGCGAACAAGATGGTACTAGAAGGAGCAATCTGTCGATCTGAATAATCTTGTATCTTCATCAGTTTTTCCGTGGGATATTCAAGGTTCTTCGACCAATGTCGGGGTCTTGTAAAATGTCAAGAACCAATTCTTTTGATGGAGCTATCAATGATCGACAGACAACTGATTACTAAATCAGGATTAGAGAGAGTCAAGATGTCTTGGAAATTCAGATAGTTTTATGACATGTCACATTGCTTCTCCACCAAGGACAAATGGAGTCTGAATGGTTACTTCTTTTTCATTTAGAAAATCGAGACTCTGTTGCTATACGATTGGATGGATGAACATCATTTTTGCATCAAATCGTTCACAGATTGTGGCTAATAGAGCGCATGTTAGTTTTTTGTCGCTGATGACTCAGAGATAACCTTCCTCATTTTAGTAACTAATCTGGCACTATCCAGCCACGTTTGGGCAGAATAACATTGTCCTGTTCGCTGTTGCAAGGGACAGCAAGACACTACCGTTGTCTTTGAGAATCATGCGCATGGGCAATGAAGAATAAATAATTCTATCGATGGTCACGCGACAGGCAAGGACAAATTACGGATAAGAGGGCACGCATCGGAGATGTGTACGACAGACAATTATGGTTGCCAGCATTTTGCTGGTACTTCCTTCTGACCATTGATTGACCTATCCAACTCCAGCCTCAGCCTGGAGCTCGTGGCATTGCACATAAGCTGTCGTTATACGATGTTGATGACCTTTTTTTTTTAGAATGAAGAATCTCAGTCTGAAGACTGCAGAGACTCGCTAAGGAATCATATAAATATATGACAGAGAGATACATGCTAAACAGGTGGTGATTAGCAGATAAGATATAGATAGATATATTTATTTCATTCTAAAAATATTGTTGTGGTATCCAGATGAGAAGGGCATCGCATCTCCGAATGACAGGAAGAAAGACCACTTGGACACTTGGTGTGCTTTGCAACAAATGTCCAATATTTTCACAAATCCTGGGCAATGGTCAAATGGACACTCTAACCGGGGGACGCTCCAGTATTTGGATGGGGGGCCTTGATTCACGTGATCATGTGTGAAGTACTGGAAACTTTGCGCCCTAAAAAAAGTTGTTTCCCTCCAAGAATCCCAAGCTGGCGTCTCTCCTTTCTTCCTCTGGGTCTTGCTTGAGAGCAGCCCTCATCGATTTAGACAATGTCCTCGTAGTTAGAAAGACTTCATCTCATCACCAGGGCTCTACTTTTCCTTCAAAATTTTCCTCATCTCGTGTGTTTGACTTTCGTGTCCGCCACTATGTTCACAGTCAGCAAATTCCACGCAGGTGCTTTCACAAATTTGGGCCGCTCCGACAGTCAGCATCGGCTGCATTAGATATACTGCAACCAGACAATTCTGCAGCACCTTTGATTGTTGATACTCACGGCACTCGCAGCTACAACAGGGACAACAACTGGTTCGAGCCCGACGACCCTGAAACGCCTGAAAATGCTCATACTCATACGCCCGTCATCACATCTCATTTTGATTGGAGAAAATTCAAGTCTTCGCGCGTCGCATTCCCACTCTCTACACCAACAAGCAGGAAGAGATACCCTCTCCGAAAGATCACCAATTTCTCTCCTACTGAACCAGGTGATCCCTACCATGATGTTATACAGAGATACTCTGAGCAGTACGTTGATTTGGTCTGAGCGCTCATGTTGACCGATTTTGTTTGGTAGTTTCGTGCCCTCGATAGACGGGGAAGAAAAGGCAAGTGATAGAGAGGTCATCGCGCGTCTGGAGTCGTGGCCCCTCGAGAAATTAAAACTAGAAGGGTATTGTCTCACAGACGTTCTTGCATTCTGGACAAAGAGCATCTCGTTTGGTAGGCCGGTCGCCTCCTTTCAACTTGGACCTGGAATATGCTTGCCCGAGAATCTGCAGTTCGGGTAGGCGCTCGTTGTCGCTTTTTACGATCGTCGCTCAAGTTGTTTGGAAGGAATGGGTTTCAAGTCATGGTGTCCAGGGAACACCCCTTAAAGCGACGTAACAGTTTGAACACGTATGCAGGTTCAATTGTCAAGCTCACCAAGACCGAAATCAGGATTGCTATGACCTCCCATTTCGAAGAGTTGGAATCAGGGTTTTGGCGGCTTGACTTGGCTATGACCAATGTCATATTCGAAAGGATGCGAAGAGCCATCACCTCCTTCCATTGTGATTTGGATTTACTTGAACAGCAACCTGGACTGGGCAGAGTGGAAAATATTCTTTTTGGGACAGGTCTCAGGGATGTTCTGCTACGATCCACTCATTTATTAGGGAATGCTCAGGGACAAGGACATGAAGGGCTTAACATGTTGCAGGCTCCGGATGATGTTTTCTATCCGAAGGATGTTCTCTCACATGACGTTCGCGAATTCCCTCAGGACGAATTTAAAGGTTTATTCAAGGAAGATATGCGTATCTACAGTTGGGCAGAGAGATATTCGCTCGACAATCCCTTGGTAATGGAAGGTGATCCCGATCTCAGTCACCTCAACAAATCTCAAATCAAAGCGATGGCGACTATGATTGGAAAACGTATAAGTCTCGTGCAGGGGGTAAAGCTCTACTCATTGTCCATTTTTTGTGATATACTCAAATTTGTGATGTTAGCCTCCTGGAACCGGGAAAACCAGGACTATCGTCGAAACAATCAAACTGTTGAGGGTCAATCTCTCCATGAAAGTCTTTTGATGGTTTGGGCTGATTTACAAATAAATAGACATACTTTGAAGTGCCTTGTCAAATCTTGGTTTGCACCTTTACCAATGTTGCTGTCGACAATCTTCTCGAAGCATTCGTCAAAGCGGGCTTGAAGCCTCTTCGGGTCGGCTTCAACGCTTTCCAACAACAGTCCCTCAAGGAATATTCGTTGGAGGCGCAGCTGTTGAGTCATCCCCTCCAACCACTCTATCAAGAAACCATGGAGACTTTCAAAGAACTGGGCATCGTCATAGAGGAATTGGCCTCTAAAATTGAAGAGGCGATTAAAGTTGACAACGCTCAGATGAAACGACGGGTGACCAACATGTGTGGGGCGTTGGTGACAAAGCAAAAACGGCAGTTCCGGCTCAAGTGCAAAATTTATGGTTTAGAGCAGGAAATGTTGCATGATGTCGTTAAATCTGCTGATGTCGTAAGTTTTTTGATTGTCAATTTTGCCCATCTTCGAGTTTTGGATGGTTTGGGCTCGTGCGAGCCTGATGGGCGTTTTCTCGAATACAGAGGCTTATTCATTCCTGCATCACAGGTTTGTACGACTTGTATAAAGTCTGCGACTACAGCGTTGAACGTTTGCGATTTTCCCATTCTGTTCATTGACGAAGCATCGATGTCCACGGAGCCTGCAACGTTAATTCCGATCATGAAAGGGGTGAGTAGGTTTTTGCTTAACACCTTCTGGGTGGCAGCTTAGCTGATGTAAATCGTCATGATTCACTGTCTTTGCTTCGAATGAATTATACTGCTGCGATGCATACGGGGATTAAACGGGTGCATCAACTATTTTTGTTGGTTGCCTGGGGAGACAGTCTCGACATCTAGCACTAATTGGGGATCACAAGCAATTGCCTCCCGTCATCGTTAGCAAGGAAGCGAAGGAGAAGGGTCTTCAAGTCAGTCTTTTTGAGAGGTTGACAGAAGAAGGCAGTAAGTCGTCTTGTGCACTTCATTTTTTTTACGTTTTGTTGGAAGACTTACGTTCATTTATTCTTTTTTCTAATCAAGTTGTTCCCTCTGTCATGTTGGATATCCAATATCGGATGCACCCATCGATATCTTACTTCCCTTCGTCCGAGTTTTACAATAATTCGATTCAAGATGGAACCATGGACAAGGATGGGAATGTGGTGCGGGGGTTGGAGCCGCCGCTGTCTTCGGCACATCTTTTACGAAGACTGGCGGACATGAGTGGAGAAGGGGGGTTAACGCAATCTCATCCATCTGTGATCTTCTTAGATCATAGTGGACCTGAATCAGTGCAGGGTGCGAGTCGAGTGAATTTTCCCGAGACGCAGATTGTGGTCAGTTTAGTGGAAGATTTACTGCTTCAGAATCCGGTGAGTCCCTGAAAGGAAGTTCTTTGCTTCTTCTCTTCTTTTCAACGAACGAACGAGCAGAGAGAGCTGATACGTTTACCTGAATTGTTCTTGGCCATAGCAACTCCGAGGACGGGATATAGGCATCATTGCGCCCTACGTAGCGCAAATCCGTCATCTGACTGGAATATTGAACATGAATGATTTGAACTACAGGCAAAGATTCAGACAAGTCCTTGGGAGTGAACGATACCTAGAGATACAAGACGTAGAAGTGAAGACTGTAGATGGATTTGAAGGAAGGGAGAAGGAAGTGATTATCTTTTCAACGGTGAGAAACAACAAGGATGGGAATATTGGTTTTTTGGCGGATCGAAGAAGATTGAATGTGGGATTGACGAGGGCGAAGCGAGGATTATTTGTTGTGGGGAGTATTGAAACGCTTGGTGCGCGTGGACCGGGTATTGTTCAGAGGATTGCGGCATCGTCGACTACTGGACTGGTGAAGGCAACCAGGGGAGCGGATTCTTGGAAACGATATGCGGAGTGGCTGGCCAAAGAAGGGTTGGTACTGAGGTTGGTGGGGGATAGACTGACTCAAACGTTGTATGGGAATCGGAGGAAGCTGTTGGAGGGCACAATCGTTGACATGAGTACATTCGAGAAGCATTCGGAGGAGAAGAAGAACAAGTGGGAGCAGGATTTGAAGGCGCAAGAACAGCGTGCAAGGGTATGTTATCGTGAAAGAATAAATTATTGGACGCAAACCAATCTTTGCTTGCCAGACCGCCGAGGATCGTTACTTGAATGAACTGGTTGCTCATGCCGAGTCCATTCAAATTATTGAGACGCTTCGCAAATCCAAGGATTGGCCTGCAGCGCAAAAATTGGGTTGATGATACTGTATGACCTATTGCGGGGGATCCCAGGGCAGCAAATGGCACGCGATGTGCTCAAAGCTTGATGACAGGATCGGATGATGAATCTCATTAGGAATGCTCATTGCCAGCTGGCTATGTTGTGTTCAGTTCATCTGTGCACAGCTGGGATATCTAGCTTGTTGCTCGGTTGGATAGTTCGGGTCATAATTTGGTTCCGAGTACGTTTACTGTGTTAATAGTTGCGATCAGTCTTAGTTTGAGTTTCACTATTTTGTTAGGAGTAAGGGATATTATTCTTAAGTGAGTTGGTAGGGAGCTCAAAAAAGGGAATGCTTCGCAGCTGGAGGATGAAGAGTTGTCTGACGCATGAAATGACAGGGCGGTGGTCGGATGACGGGGTCGGAATTAGGTGACCGGCGAGTTGGTCCAAGCGTCGACGAAATGGAAATATGGACATATGGATTTACAAGGAATGCATAAGATGGATTTTTTGATCTGAGATCAGGGTGTAATATGTAGTGACAGTTTACAGTTAGCTGCGCGGTACCTAATAATGATAAAAACAAGCATCACGACACGTCTGCTGCTGGCTACGATGTGCACTTTCGGTCGTTGCGAAGAAGTGGAAACCAACAGCGCTTCGTGAAGAGATCCCAAGGCAGCATCTGCGTTTATGTAGACAAGTCATAAATCCACGTGGAAATGGCGGCCGAAAAAGGACGCGAGGAATACTTGGGTATTGAGCATAGACATTTAGCCCTTGTCTCGTCGTTTAATAGCCCAGCTCAGTCTTTTTTCTTGTTTCTTTACCCCCCTCTTTGCCATGGCCATAGTCTCCCCCCGGGCTCGTCTTCCCGGGTCGTCTGTCTTGCTCCCCAGCTCTTCTTCTTCGTCCTTTGTGAATGATGCGTGTGGAGGAGTTGTTGCTCCCATGCCATCCAACAACGCTGACTATCGTCCAGTCTCGGCACAGTCTGTACAGGCTTTTTTTGCTACACGTTCGCGTGCTGTTCGGGTCTGCTCTTCGCTTTTTGTTTTGATCCAGTCGAAAATACTCACTCACAGCCGTGTGCAGATATATGATTTATCTCTTTTGCCGGAACTGGCACCCGTGTTTCTCCCGCGTT